>VOFJ01000481.1_pt1 | contig 47589 bp, 47 predicted proteins | sample 5384081 | NCBI WGS metagenome assembly VOFJ01 (sample SAMN12384729, study PRJNA508395) | human gut metagenome | isolation source: healthy gut I | host: Homo sapiens
GGATTGACATAATCCCAGTCATTGGAATAATCATGCTGCGTCCATTCGACGATTTTGTCGCCTGCAGGCGGCGCGTTCTTTGGCTCGACACTGGATTCGGTCGTGCTCAGCGTGATATCGAGCGACAGAATGCCGGTGTTCTTGGTGTGGTAGGTCACGCTCAATTTGCAGTTCTGCACACTGCCGGAGAACGTCAGCACGGTTTTGGTGGTGTTCCAGCTATCGGAGCGGCTTTCGAGTGTGCCCGAGAACGAGCCGTCCGCCGTGTTCAGCGTGTAGCTGCCGGTCAGGTTGTCATACGAATCGCTGCTCAGACCGTTGATTTTTGCGATGTAGCGCGAGCCGCTTGCGGTGAATTGTTCATCGCCCAGCAGGTTGTTCAGGCGGTTTACGTCATTCTTTATGTTGAGATGAAAAATCCTCCCAGCCAAGCTCATATGCGGTCATGTTGGATTCGTTCGCGGCAACGATGCTTTCGCCCACCGAGGTAAAAGTATTGTTCTTCAGAATCTTCAGATTTTCGCTGAACAGAGCGCCGAATGTGCTGTCCGCCCAGTTGATGTGCAGCCACGCGCCGTTCGACAGCGCCTTGAGATTGGCGTCGTCCGTTTCGTCCATCGCCAGAATCTTTGCCACGGCAGGGCACTTCAAATACAGGTCGCCGCTGTCCGCGTTGCATAGGAGCTCGAGCTTGACGTTGCTCAGCGCACTGCGCAGGAGAGCTGCCTGTGCGGCGGTGAGTACGTCATCCGCCTGCGGATCGTCGAGGAAATAAGACGCCAGCACGCGCAGATCGACGGTCACGGTCGCCTCAACGGCTTGTCCGTTCGCCAGAATTTCGGCTTTGACATCGACCTTGTAATCCTTGTCGCCGTCGATGGTGTCGAAGGCGGTGTACACCGCGCCGATTGTCGCCACTGTGCGCAGCGTCTTGGCGTTTTCGGTGGATGGCTGTGCCTTGATCCACTTGTTGAGCACGGTAAACTTGCTGTCAATGTCGTTTACAAGCGCCGCGCGGTCATACAGCACGGCGGTCTGCATATCCTGATCCCACTGCACGGTCAGTCCGAACGCTTCCGCGAAAAAGCGCACCGGAACATAGGTGCGTCCGCCTTTTTTGTACGGCGCGGTATCAAGCTGCACGGTTTTGACGGTTTTGCCCGCGCTGTCCGTGACGGTAAGCTGCTTGCCGCCGAGCGCGAACGACAGCGTTTCGCCGCCCTTTTTCGCGGTGATTGCTCCGGCGTCATATGTGACCTCGGCGCCGAGCACCTCGGCAATGGCGCGGAAGGGAACCATCACGCGCCCGTTCACCTTTTCCGGCTGTGCGTCCGCAAAGTGGACATACGCGCCGTTGAGCTGCACGGAAAGCTGACAGCGGAGTTTGTATTCATCGCCCTCTGTCATGGCACGCGCTGTATCACGATAGCATTCCTCTAAATCACCGTCCCAGCCGAAGGACAGCCCCTCCAGATCGTCATACCCCCAGTATTCAACCGCCAGCGTGGGATTGCTGCGCACGGCGTCCAGGTGCTGCCGATAATGGTCACTGAGCGTATCATAATCGAAAACGCCGTAGGATGATTCCTGTTCCATGTACTCCTCCGCACTGTCATACCCAAACTGCTGATACATCGGCGGTGTGGCATCCAGTGCGAGCGCGCTCGGCGCGGAGCCGGCGAGCAGCAGCGCTGCGAGTGCGGCAGCGGTAAAACGGTTTCTCTTTTTCATATTGTGCCCCCTCACATAGGTGTTACTGCCATTATACAGGAAAACGGTGGGATTTGTCTATCCGCAGTTTGGCGCAAATTGGCGGGCAAAAACCGTCATACTGTCCATGCGGGCGCATAGGGTAGAGCAAGGGAGGGCACTGCTATGTTTATCACGATCACACGCACGGGTCTGCACCGAATTGGTGTGGGACTTAGCGTTTTTGCGGTTCTGACCGCAGTTTTCATCCTGTTTCCGCGTGAAAATGCTGAGCCGACAGCCGCCGAACAGGCGGTTTCCGCGTCTGTCAGCGACTGGGGATTGTCGTTCCAAACCGAGGGGCAGCCGCCGGTCGGCAATGTCTCCGCCGAGGAACTGCGGCAGTACAACGCGTTTTACGTCGGTGACACGAGCCGAAAGACGATCTACCTGACCTTTGACGCGGGCTACGAAAACGGCAACACGCCCGCCATTCTGGACGCGCTGAAGAAGCACAACGCGCCGGCGTGCTTTTTCGTGGTGGGCAATTTTATCGATACCGCGCCCGATCTGGTAAAGCGCATGGCAGCGGAGGGGCATATCGTGGGCAACCATACGCTGCACCATCCGGATATGTCCGGCATTGCGGATAAGAGTGCGTTTGCGGCGGAGCTGAACGGTCTCGAGGAGAAATACACCGCGCTGACCGGTCAGCCGATGCAGAAATTTTATCGTCCGCCGCAGGGCAAGTTCAGCGAGGAGAATCTCCGGCAGGCGCAGGAGCTGGGGTATACTACGGTTTTCTGGTCGCTCGCGTATGTGGACTGGTATACGGATAACCAGCCGACCGATGAGCAGGCATTCTCCAAGCTGCTGCCGAGGATTCATAACGGGGCGATCGTGCTGCTGCATTCCACCAGTGAGACCAATGCGAGGATTCTCGATGAATTGCTGACGAAGTGGGAGAGTGCGGGTTATCAATTTGGTTCACTGGCTGAATTGTCGGTCAATAGCTAAAACGTAGGGTGCGACGACTCGGCGCACCGTATCTAACGATTGGTACACGTTATCTCGTAGGGGAGCACAGTGTGCTCCCACGCAACGTAAAATCAAACGGTTTTGGCCGTTCCTTGCGCAGGCTCCGGTCGCGCTGCGGGCGCACACTGTGCGCCCCTACGGTTATGCGTGTGCAGATGGTTTACAACGGTGCGCCGAGGTCGTCGCACCCTACGGGAAAACAATATATAAAATAAAAACCTCTCCGAAAACCGGAGAGGTTTCTGTTTGCTTTTACGGCATCATCACGCGGCCTTCAAACTCGGCGCGGCGCTTGATGTCCTTCATGACGGTATCGAACTGGTTGAGGTCGAGCGACTGTGCACCGTCGCAGAGGGCGTGTGCGGGATCGTTATGCGCCTCGATGATCAGGCCGTCGGCACCGGCAGCGATGGCTGCGCGGGACAGCGGCTGCACCATATCACGGCGGCCTGCTGCATGGGACGGGTCGATGATGATCGGCAGGTGGCTGAACATCTTAACCAGCGGAACAGCGGAGATATCCAGATTATTGCGGATCAGCTTCTCAAAGGTACGGATGCCGCGCTCGCACAGGATAACATTGGTATTGCCGCCTGCGAAAATGTACTCGGCAGCCATGAGGAACTCCTCCATGGTGGCGGACAGACCGCGCTTGAGGAGGATCGGCTTGTTCGAGCGGCCCAGCTCCTTGAGCAGCATGAAGTTCTGCATGTTGCGGGCGCCAAGCTGGATGATATCAACATCCGCGAACAGATCGAGATGCTTTTCGCTCATGATCTCGGTGACGATCGGCAGACCGGTCTGACGCTTTGCCTCGAGCAGCAGCTTGAGGCCCTCGGCCTCCAGACCCTGGAACGAGTACGGGGAGGTACGCGGCTTGAATGCACCGCCGCGCAGGAAGGATGCACCGGCAGCCTTAACGCGCTCGGCACACTCGATGATCTGCGCCTCGTTCTCGACCGAGCACGGACCTGCCATAACATTGAAGTAGCCGGCGCCGATCTTGCGGCCCGCAACCTCGATGATCGTGTCCTCGGGGTGGAATTTGCGGTTGACGGCCTTGAACGGCTCGGTCACGCGCTGTACACGCTCGACCACGTCATACGCCATAATGTCCCCTTCATCGAGCCGGGTCGTGTCGCCCATCAGGCCGAGGATAAGTGTATCCGCACCCTGGGAATAGTTGATCCGCAGCCCCATATCCGTGAAATGCTGCATCAGTTTTTCGACATGTTCCTTGTCGCTGTTTCGTTTGAGTACAACGATCATTTTCAGTTCACTCCTTCACAATGTGATAAATTTTAAGTAGGATTTACGGTACGCTTAAATTTTTTTCAGTTTTTTTTTACAGCGTACGATTTGAAGTATACCATATCAGAGGATAAAAAAAGAAAGAGCGATTTACGACAAATCGCCCTTTGATTTTCCACGGTTTTTGCACATGGTTGCATGCTGCTAACCGGATACTTATGATGCTTTTGCCGCTTCGTCGGCCTTCAGCTCCTTGTATTTTGCGGTTACCGCGCTGCAGAACTCGTCCCAGCGGCCGCTGTTGATGAGGGTGGACGGACAGATTTTGCCCGAAAAGTCCTGATGCTTTTTCAGTGCCTTGACGGGTTCAGATCGTACTCGATCAGCAGCCGCGCACACAGCTTTTTCGGTGTTGACGAGCGTCTGTTCGTAGTTGCCGTCCGAGTTGACGCACATTTCAATGCCGATGCCGTTCATGTTGCCGCCGTTCTTCTCCATGCCGTCGCCTGCGTGATAGGCAGTCTCATCATCCGGCAGATGATGGTAGATCTCGTGATCGTCCACCGTGTAGTGCCACGAAACAATGCCCTCCTCGGCGTTGGCGTTCTGGTGGATGAACGAGTTGTGCGCGGCCGCATTTGCGCCGGTGCCGGTGTTGTCGGTCTCGTGGATGACGAGATACCTGATCTCGCGCTTCTGTCCCGGACGGGCGCGTGTGCCCTCGGGAAGAAAGTCAGTCATTACCGGAATATCCTCAATGTAGGTCAGACCAGCGTCGGTCTGCGGCTCGCGGAACACGATCTTCTGTGTCAGCATGCCCGCCGCAAACGACACGATCATCAGTCCGACCGTCAGCATCAGGCTGACCCGAAGTCCCTTGCTTTTCTTTTTGCGTGCCATGATTCACCTTGTCTTTTCAGAATTACATCGTCTTGCTTTTTCCATTGTACTACGTTTTACGCGATTTTTCAAAACAAAGACTGTAAACTTTCTATGTACAAAGGGCAACATCATACAATCAGGACTGTGGCGCTATCAGTGCATAAAATTTGCTCGTAAATCGCGCTTGTCTAATTATATGATGCTGCCCGGGAAAATTTCGGCACAACATCTGTAAAATCCGCAATAAAATCTTGCATTTGTATCCATGCTCGGGTATAATAAAAGTTACTCGGAGAGGCGAAGCCTTTCAGCAGAATTTCTTTGACCGCCCGGTTTCTGCGCGAAAACGGTGCTAAGGCCATACGGACAGCCGGGTCAAATGCCGAAACTGGCAACTTTGTTGCCTTATTGAATTTTATAAGTTGGCTGACTAAAAGCCGTGTGCCGCGGGCGCATCACACTTGTGAAACGATCAATAAGAGTACAAAGGCAACACCGCACAATTAAGACTGCGGCGCTTTGCGGAAATTTTGCCCCCTGATTTCGTTGTGATTTTTTGCAATACAGCAAGTATTGACGCAAAACCACGCCTTATCAGAGCACAAAATTTACTCGCAAATCGCTCTTGCTTCATTATGCGGTATTGCCTAAAAGTAACGATTCTTGCTATATAGACTCTTTCCTCTTCCATAAAACCTACGGAATGTGCAGAAGCATCTGCAAAAAGAGAATGATCATCCCCAAGTGAAAGCGTACCGTGTGTACCCCTTTCGCCTGGGGATTTTTTGGTATTGTGAGGATATGAAATGCAGAACAAGCTCAAACTTTACGGGTTTAACAACCTGACCAAGGCGCTGTCCTTCAACATTTATGATGTCTGCTATGCAAAGACCGAGCGCGAACAGCGTGACTACATCAAATATATCGACCAGCAGTACAACTCCGAACGACTGACCGGCATTCTCGAGCGGGTGACCGAGATGATCGGTGCGCATGTGCTGCACATTTCCAAGCAGGATTACGACCCGCAGGGCGCCTCCGTAACCTTTCTCATCGCGGAGGAGCACATGAAGCCCGCGCTCGAGCCGGATACCATTGTCGCGCACCTCGACAAGAGCCATGTGACCGTGCCCATACCTATCCGGAATACCATCCGGAGACCTGTCTGGCGACCTTTCGGGTGGATATCGACGTGGCGACCTGTGGGGAGATCACGCCGCTGTCTACGCTCGATTACCTCATCGGCTCGTTCGATTCGGATATCATCACCATGGACTACCGCGTGCGCGGCTTTACCCGCGATATCGAGGGCAAAAAGCTGTTCATGGATCACCATATGACGTCCATTCAGGACTTTATCGACCCGAAAACGCTCGAGCGGTACGACGCATACGACATTAACGTGTACCAGTCCAACCTGTTCCACACGAGAATGCTGCTCAAGGAGGTCGATCTGCAGAACTACCTGTTCAACACCGACATCTATGAGCTGCCGCCCAAGACCAGACTCAAGATTCACTCCGACCTCAGACGAGAGATGATTGAGATATTTTCGGGCAAGAACATCTACTGATTTCGATTGAAAATACATTTTCAATCGAGAAAGACAAACCGAACGATGTTCGGATTTGTCTCACAATAAAATTTGCGCGTCGCTTCGCGCGAAAGCGCAGCATATCATTCTCTGCCGAAAGAAGGCATTTTTATGGATCAATCCCGTGCGCCAATCATGGAGGCGCTCGAAAACTTCAAAGACATGCGCATTGTGCCGTTCGATGTACCCGGCCACAAGCGCGGACGCGGCTCACCGGAATTAACGAAATTCCTCGGTCAGCAGTGCATGACGGTGGACGTCAACTCGATGAAGCCGCTCGACAATCTGTGCCACCCGACCAGCGTTATCCGCGAGGCCGAGGAGCTTGCCGCGGATGCGTTCGGTGCGGCGCACGCCTTCCTGATGGTGGGCGGCACGACGAGCAGCGTACAGGCGATGATCCTGTCCGTTGTCAAACGCGGCGACGAGATCATCCTGCCGCGCAACGTACACCGCAGCGTCATCAACGCGCTCGTGCTGACCGGCGCGATTCCGGTTTACGTCAACCCGCAGATGAACGACCGTCTTGGCATTTCGCTCGGCATGTCGGTCGCGGATGTGAAGGCCGCCATTGAGAAGCACCCGTCCGCGAAGGCGGTGCTCGTCAACAACCCGACCTATTACGGCATCTGCTCGAACATTCGGGAAATCGTAAGGCTCGCGCACGCGGCAGGCATGAAGGTGCTCGCTGATGAGGCGCACGGCACGCATTTCTACTTCGGTGAAAATATGCCGGTCTCCGCGATGGCGGCAGGCGCGGACCTCGCTTCGGTTTCCATGCACAAGTCGGGCGGCTCGCTCACGCAGTCGAGCTTTCTGCTGTGCGGCCCGTCCATGAACGCGGAGCACGTTCGCCAGATCATCAACCTGACGCAGACGACTTCGGGTTCGTACCTGCTGATGGTCAGCCTGGATATTTCGCGCAAGAACCTTGCACTGCACGGCAAGGAGATTTTCCGAAAAGTCGTTGACCTGACGACCTATGCGCGTGAGGAGATCAACGCCATCGGGGACTACTACGCCTACGGCAGCGAGCTGATCAACGGCGACACGGTATACGACTTCGACACGACCAAGCTGGCGGTAAACACGCTGGATGTTGGTCTGGCGGGCATCGAGGTGTACGACATTCTGCGCGATTTTTACGATATTCAGACCGAGTTCGGTGATCTCGGCAACCTGCTCGCCTATGTTTCGGTGGGCGACCGAGAGCGCGACCTCGAACGTCTGGTAGCCGCTCTGGCGGACATTCGCCGCCGCTACAAGCGCGACAAGGCGACGCTCATGCGGCAGGAGTATATCTCTCCGCAGGTGGTCGCCGGCCCGCAGGAGGCGTTCTACGCGGACAAGAAGGCCATGCCGCTCGAGGAGTCGGTCGGACGCATCTGCGCGGAGTTTGTCATGTGCTATCCGCCCGGCATCCCGATCCTCGCGCCCGGTGAGCGTATCACCCGCGATATTCTTGATTATATTCGCTACGCCAAGGAAAAGAACTGCATGCTGCTCGGCACCGAGGACCCCGAGGTGAACAGCCTGCAGGTCATCCGCGGCGTTGTCAGCCCGGAATAAAAGGAGCGTTTCACTCATGCAACTTACCTTTACTGAAATGCACACGCCGACGGTTGGGCTGCAGATACAGGTAGACCGTCAGCTTTACACCGAACAGAGCGATTTTCAGCGCATCGACGTGTTTGAATGCGAGGAGTTCGGTCGGTTTCTCACGCTTGACGGCTACATGATGCTGACCGAGCGGGACGAGTTCATCTATCATGAAATGATGGTACATGTGCCGATGGCCGTGCTCGGCGAGAAGATTAAAAAGGTGCTCGTCATCGGCGGCGGTGACGGCGGCTGTGTCCGCGAGCTGTGCCGCTATCAGCACATCGAGCATATCGACCTTGTGGAGATCGACGAGCGCGTTGTCGCGGTCTGCAAGGAGTACCTGCCCGGTGTGGCATGCTCGCTCGACGACCCGCGCGTGCACATTCTCTATCAGGACGGATTAAAGTATATCCGCCGGATTGAGGACGAGTACGACCTTATCATCATCGACTCGACCGACCCGTTCGGCCCGGGCGAGGGCCTGTTCACGATGGAGTTTTACGGCAACTGCTACAAGGCGCTCAAGGAGCACGGCGTGCTCGTCAATCAGCACGAAAGCCCGTTCTACAAGGGCGATGCGCTGGCGTGCCAGAGAGCGCACCGCAATATCGTGCACTCGTTTGAGCTGAGCCGTCTGTTTCAGGCGCATATCCCGACCTACCCGTCCGGACACTGGCTGTTCGGCTTTTCGTCGCGCGGCGTGCATCCGGTGCGCGATTTGAATCCGGACTGGTGGAACAGTCTGGGACTGGAAACCAAATATTACAATACCAATCTGCACAAGGGCGCGTTCTATCTGCCGAATTATGTGCAGAAGCTGCTGGAAAAGGTAGAGTAACGTAAGCGTTGGACAACCGCTTTCTCTGCACCGGCTGACTGGGGCGCGCGAACTGCCGCAGGCGGGTTCGCCCCTTCCGGGCGGCAGCCTTTTTCTCTGCACCGGCTGAGCGGGGCGCGCGAACTGCGTGAGCGTGTTCGCCCCTAACGGGCGGGGAGGTTTTCGCTGAACCTCAGCGGGGAGTGCGCTGACGCCGCGCGGGCGCACAAGAGGGTAGACACCTGCGGTTTCCACCCTCTTGTGAATTACCCCTTTCCCTTGGAGGGTCTGGCGCAGATTGCCGACATGTGACCGCTGCGAAATGGGGGAACGACAGAGGATTTTTTCTTCCGTGTCTTTCTCAACCTGTTCGCAGTGTCGGATACATTACTGCTACACAGGTTGGCTACTTCCAGCAGGCGCAACACAAGGTGAATTGCCCGTAGGGCAAGAGAGGGTCCCCTGGGGGATACCCGTGTTGCGCAATTCGTTAGTCCGGAGGTTACGGACAGCACCTACGCAGGATAACGGACAGCACCTACGCAGGATAAATGATACCAAACATCTAAATTCGCAGATGCCGTGCGTTACAACGTGCCAAGGATTTGCGCGGCACTGCTATCCCCCAGGGGACCCTCTCTTGCCCTACGGGCAATTCACCTTGTGCCGCGCCTGCGTAGAGTAACCCGCCTGTGTAGCAGTACGCTGTCTGTGGACTGCGAATATTTTGCGAAAATCACGCAAGAGTAACCCGACTGCCGTTCCCCTTTTCCTGCTTACGCAGTCTACCGTCTGCACCCAAGCTATCCCAACAAGGGAAACGGGTGTTCAAAGAGGGTAGAAACCGTAGGTGTCTACCCTTTTTGCCCCCGCCGCGAGTGCGGCGCAGTTCCGTTCGCTTCTCAAGCGGCAGTTTAACAAATAAAGACCATTCAATAAATCTAAATTATATATACAGTTAAAAATGAGGAGGAATTAACAATGGGAAGAGCATTGATCATCGGCTGCGGCGGTGTAGCCGGCGTAGTTATCCACAAGTGCTGCCAGAACAGCGACGTTTTTGAGGAGATTATGATCGCATCCCGCACCAAGAGCAAGTGCGATGCCATCAAGGAGAAGCTGGACGGTACGACCGCAACCAAGATCCGCACCGCCAAGGTGGATGCGGACAACGTGGACGAGCTGTGCGCGCTCATCGACGAGTACAAGCCGGACATCGTGATGAACATTGCGCTGCCGTATCAGGACCTGACCATCATGGATGCGTGCCTCAAGTGCGGCGTAAACTACATGGATACTGCCAACTACGAGCCGGAGGACACCGACGATCCGGAGTGGCGCGCCATCTACGAGAAGCGCTGCGAGGAAGAGGGCTTCACCGCATACTTCGACTACTCCTGGCAGTGGGCATACAAAAAAAGTTTGAGGACGCCGGTCTGACCGCTCTGCTCGGCTCCGGCTTTGACCCGGGCGTAACGCAGGCGTACTGCGCTTACGCACAGAAGCATCTGTTCGATGAAATCGACACCATCGATATCCTGGACTGCAACGGCGGCGACCATGGCTATCCGTTTGCGACCAACTTCAACCCGGAGATCAACCTCCGCGAGGTATCCGCGCCGGGCTCTTACTGGGAGAACGGTCACTGGGTTGAAATTCCGGCGATGAGCATCAAGCGCGAGTACGACTTCGATCAGGTCGGCCACAAGGATATGTACCTGCTCCACCACGAGGAGATCGAGTCCCTGGCGAAGAATATTCCGGGCGTGCAGCGCATCCGCTTCTTCATGACCTTCGGCCAGAGCTACCTCACACACATGAAGTGTCTGGAGAACGTCGGCATGCTGTCCACTACCCCGATCGAGTTTGAGGGCCACCAGATCGTGCCGATCCAGTTCCTCAAGGCGCTGCTGCCCGATCCGGCAACGCTCGGTCCGCGCACCAAGGGCAAGACCAACATCGGCTGCATCTTCACCGGCAAGAAGGACGGCAAGGAAAAGACCGCCTATATCTACAACGTCTGCGACCACGAGGAGTGCTACCGCGAGGTCGGCTCGCAGGCCATCAGCTACACCACCGGCGTTCCGGCGATGATCGGCGCGGCGATGCTGCTGACCGGCAAGTGGAACAAGCCGGGCGTGTACACGGTCGAGGAGTTTGATCCCGATCCGTACATGGAGGCGCTGAACAAGTGGGGGCTGCCGTGGCAGATTAACGACAAGCCGGTGCTGGTGGACTGATATGAAATTTACTGAGCTTCCTACGCCCTGCTACCTGCTCGATGAAAACCGTCTGGTGCAGAATCTGGCCGTCCTGCGGGACGTTGCCAGACGCACCGGCGCGAAGATCCTGCTGGCGCAGAAGGCGTTCTCGATGTTTTCCGTGTACCCGCTGATTCGGGAGTATCTGGCGGGCACAACGGCCTCCGGTCTGTACGAGGCACGGCTCGGTCATGAGGAATTCGGCGGCGAGACCCATGTCTACGCGCCGGCCTACGCGGAGGGCGAGTTCCGCGAGATTCTGGAGTACGCCGACCACATTGTGTTCAACTCGTTCACGCAGTGGAAGGCCTACGGCAGCCTTGCCCGCGCGGCAGGGAAGAGCTGCGGCCTGCGGCTCAATCCGGAGTGCTCCACGCAGCCGAGTGACCACGCGATGTATGACCCGTGCGGTCCGGATTCGCGCCTCGGCATTACGATAGAGAATTTCCAGCCGGAGCTGCTCGACGGCATTGAGGGCTTCCACTTCCACACGCTCTGCGAGCAGAATTCGGACGATCTGGTGCGGACTGTCGCTGCATTCGAGCAGAATTTCGGTCAGTATATGGATGGCCTGAAATGGATCAACCTCGGCGGCGGCCACCATATCACCCGCGCGGATTACGATGTGGAAACGCTGGTGCACTGCATTGATTATCTGCAGAAAAAGTACAAGGTGCAGGTTTATCTGGAGCCGGGCGAGGCCGTTGCGCTGAACGCGGGCTATCTGGTCGCCACCGTGCTTGAGGTGATGCACAACCATAAGGACATTGCGATTCTGGATACCTCGGCGGCGTGCCATATGCCGGACGTGCTTGAGGTGCCGTACCGTCCGCCGGTGTACCGCGGCGGCGAGCCGGGGAAAAAGGCGTTCACCTATCTGCTGACCGGCCGCTCCTGCCTCGCAGGCGACGTCATCGGCGAGTATTCGTTCGATGTGGCGCTCGGCGCCGGTGAGCAGGTCGTGTTCGAGGACATGGCGCTCTACACCATGGTCAAGACCAATACGTTTAACGGTATGCCGCTGCCGCTGATCGCCATCCGGCGCGCCGACGGCACGGATGAGGTTGTGCGTATGTTTGGGTATGAGGAGTTTAAGCGGAGACTTTCCTGATGGAGACGAGGAGATCGGCTCGGCTGCCAAAGTATGATTACGGAAAGCAGGGCGTCTATTTTGTGACGCTCTGCACCTATCAACGGCAATGCACGCTGTCAACCGTAGGGCGCGACGACCTCGGCGCGCCGTCCCTGCGGTTATCGGTCATCGGTAAAATTGTTGAACATTATATCCGAACGATTCCTGGGGCATATCCATATGTGTCGATTGATTCCTATGTTATCACATGCCAAACCATGTTCATATGTTGATTTCGGTTTTGCGTGATGATGGCGCGCCGAGGTCGTCGCGCCCTACGGAATTGGTGCCACGCATAATTGCGGTATTGAAACGGTTTTCCAATCAGGATGCCGGACGCAATTTGTGGCAGCGGTCGTTTTACGACCATATTATTCGGGATGATACGGATTACGCCGTGAAATACAATTATATTTTGGATAATCCGCGCAGATGGGCAGAGGACGAATATTACAGCAACAGGTAATAAGTTGTAAATCGCCTGACCGTAGGGTGCGCCGACCTCGGCGCACCGCATTCCAGCGAATATCACCGGATTATAGTCCGTGGCATACGCTGTCGTTAATGTATTCCGTTGCTGTGAAATTTGCCCTGCGGTTTACAAACGGTGCGCCGAGTCGGCGCACCCTACGGGATAGCGTGAGCTTGTATTTATCTGTTAGTATATTCGCTGGCATGTATCGTATAGGCAAGTTGCTGTCAACTGCGTCATATCCCTTGACAAACCCGGATTTAACAGCTATAATATTAAAGTTAATACACAAATGCCATGAAAAAAGAGGAGTATTTTTCCTTTGCGCGTTTAGAGAGGGTGCGGTCGGTGCAAGCACCTCGGCGGGGAAGAAGAAGGTCGCTTTGGAGCAGAACAGCCGAATTTTCGTTAAGCTGTTCCGTCTAACCCGCGTTACGGGGCAACGAGTGCGCGTCTTTACGCGAATTCAGGTGGTACCACGGAGCATACTTCGTCCTGTTGTCGGGATGAGTATGCTCTTTTTTGTTTGCACAGAAGTATCCCGCATTTATATCGTAAATCAAATTGAAGGAGATAGATCAATGAGCGAACTGCCTAAGACCTACGACCCGAAATCGGTCGAGGACAAGCTGTACAAGTTCTGGGTCGATTCCGGCTTCTTCCACGCCGAGGTCAATCCGGACAAGAAACCGTACACCATCGTTATTCCGCCTCCGAATGTTACCGGCCAGCTGCACATGGGCCACGCATTCGACGAGACCCTGCAGGATATCCTCATCCGCACTAAGCGCATGCAGGGCTACGAGGCGCTGTGGATGCCGGGCACCGATCACGCCGGTATTGCAACCCAGATCAAGGTAGAGGAGAACCTCCGCAAGGAGGAGGGCCTGACCCGTTACGACCTCGGCCGTGAGGAGTTCCTCAAGCGCGTATGGGCGTGGAAGGACAAGTTCGGCAACCGCATTATCAGCCAGCTCAAGAAGCTCGGCACCTCCTGCGACTGGGACCGCGAGCGCTTCACCATGGACGAGGGCTGCTCCAAGGCTGTCCGTGAGGTTTTTGTAAACCTGTACAACAAGGGTCTTATCTACAAGGGTCACCGCATCATCAACTGGTGCCCGCACTGCGCGACCGCCCTGTCCGACGCTGAGGTTGAGTACGAAACCCAGCCGGGCAAGCTGTGGCACATCCGCTACCCGCTCGCGGACGGCTCGGGCGATCTGGTCGTTGCGACCACCCGTCCGGAGACCTTCATGGGCGATACCGGCGTTGCCGTCAACCCGAACGACGAGCGCTACAAGCACCTGATCGGCAAGACCTGCATCCTCCCGATCATGAACCGCGAGATCCCGATCTTCGGCGACGAGTACGTTGACATGGAGTTCGGCACCGGCTGCGTCAAGGTTACGCCGTGCCACGACCCGAACGACTTCGAGATGGGTCAGCGCCACAACCTCGAGCAGATCCTCGTATTCAACGAGGACGCGACCGTCAACGCAAACGGCGGCAAGTACGAGGGCATGGACCGCTACGAGTGCCGCAAGGCGGTTGTAAAGGACCTCGAGGAAGGCGGCTGGCTCGTCAAGATCGAGGATCACGAGCACAATGTCGGCACCTGCTACCGCTGCGGTACCACCGTTGAGCCGATGACCTCGGCGCAGTGGTTCGTCAAGATGGCGCCGCTCGCCAAGCCTGCTATGGACGTTGTAAACGAGGGCAAGACCAAGTTCGTGCCCGACCGCTTCTCCAAGACCTACCTGCGCTGGATGGAGAACGTACACGACTGGTGTATCTCCCGTCAGCTGTGGTGGGGTCACCGCATTCCGGCGTTCTACTGCGACGACTGCGGTGAGATGACCGTCTCCAAGACCGATGTGTGCACCTGCCCGAAGTGCGGCAGCAAGAACATCCGTCAGGAAGAGGACGTTCTCGACACCTGGTTCTCCTCTGCGCTGTGGCCGTTCTCCACGCTCGGCTGGCCGGATAAGACCAAGGAGCTTGACTATTTTTACCCGACCTCTACGCTCGTTACAGGCTATGATATTATCTTCTTCTGGGTTGCCCGCATGATCTTCTCCGGTGTGGAGCACATGGGCGAGACCCCGTTCAAGACGGTTTATATTCACGGTCTGGTGCGCGATGCACAGGGCCGCAAGATGTCCAAGTCGCTCGGCAACGGCATCGACCCGCTCGAGGTCATCGACCAGTACGGCGCGGACGCGCTGCGCTTCACCCTCGCAACCGGCAACAGCCCCGGAAACGACATGCGTTTCTCGGATGAGCGCGTACAGGCTTCCCGCAACTTCTGCAACAAGATCTGGAACGCATCCCGCTTTATCCAGATGAACCTGACCATCGACAAGGACAAGGCAGTCGAGCTTCCGAGCGACCTTGCCATCGAGGACAAGTGGATCATCAGCAAGTTCAACACGCTGGTAGCCGACGTTACCCGCAACATCGACCAGTACGAGCTGGGTCTGGCAGCTGCCAAGCTGAACGACTTCATCTGGGAGAACTTCTGCGACTGGTATATCGAAATTGCAAAGACCCGTCTGCAGACCGGCGACGAGAATGTACAGAAGGTGCTGTGCTATGTGCTGAGCGGCGCAATGCAGCTGCTGCACCCGTTCATGCCGTTCATCACCGAGACCATCTGGCAGGCGCTGCCGCATGAGGGTCCGTCCGTTATGGTATCCGCATGGCCGGAATACAAGGACGAGCTGCACTTTGCCGCTGAGGAGGCACAGATGGAGAGCCTGATGGACGCTGTCCGCGCCATCCGCAACCGCCGTGCCGAGATGAACGTACCGCCCTCCAAGAAGGCCAAGGTGCTCATCCTGACCGAGAAGAAGGATACCTTCTCCGCAGGCGCAGGCTTCTTCCCGAAGCTGGCTTACGCTTCTGAGATTGAACTCATCGACGCGGTTCCGGCGGACGCTGCCAAGATGGCATCCGTAGTCACCGGCGACGCGCAGATCTATATGCCGATGGGCGACCTCATCGACTTCGAGGCCGAGCGTGCCCGCCTCGGCAAGGAAAAGAGCAAGGTCGAGGCCGACATCGACTTCGTTATGAAGAAGCTGAACAACCCGAAGTTTGTCGATAAGGCACCCGAGAAGGTTGTTGCAGCCGAGCGCGAAAAGGCCGAAAAGCTGCGCGAGCACCTCGCAAAGCTGGAAGAGTCGATTGCAGCGCTGAATTAAACATAAGGCAACACCGCACAATTAAAGCGGCGGCTCCTTGCGCAGACTCCGGTCGCGCTGCCGCGGTGCTTTGCGGAAATTTTGTGTCCTGACTTTGGCTTCGGTTCCTTGCGCGAGTTCCGTCCGCGCTGCCGAAGTTTCACGGTAATACATCAAGTATTACCGCAAAACTGTGCCTCGTCAGTACGCAAAATTTACTCGCAAATCACTCTTGTTCAATTATGCGGTATTGCCTTAAAAAGAGTGGAGTTTCTCCACTCTTTTTTCTTAACATTTTCCCCGAAAACACTTGACTGTAAACCCACTTTATCCCTTATAATGTAATCAATAGAAGGGAAGGTGATCGTATGAACATAGCGGAAGCAGAGCGCAGGACGGGATTATCCCGGGCGAACATCCGGTTTTACGAGAAGGAAGGCTTACTCACGCCGACACGCGGCGAGAACGGCTACCGCGACTACACCGAGGACGATGTACAGACCCTGCGGAAGATCATGCTGCTGCGGCGGCTGCGCCTGAGCGTGCCCGACATCCGCGCCATCGAGAGCGGCGAGAAAGCGCTGCCCGAGGCGGCGGCAGGCCAGCTCGACGTATTGCAGGGGGACATCCGCGAGAGCGAACAGGCGTATGCGATGTGCCGCGCCATCTGCGAGGACAGAGCGGAGTGGAACGGGCTGGATGTAGACCGGTACCAGTCCATCGTGCTGCCCGCAGACGACCCACGCGAGAAAGACCGCATCCCGCCGGCAGGCTGCCCGTGGCGGCGCTTCTTTGCCCGCAATGTGGATGCCGGACTGTATGGGCTGCTGTGGTCGATGCTGTCGCAGTGGGTGTTCCGCATCAATCCGGAGAATGTTATGTCGAATCTGGCGTGGACGCTCGCGTGCGGGTATGTCAGCTGGCTGCTGACGTTCGTGTTCGAGCCGGTGCTGCTGCATTACTGGGGCACAACGCCCGGCAAGTGGATCTTCGGGCTGTCCGTCCGCGATGAGGACGGAGAAAAGCTGTCCATCCGCACCGCATATGCCCGTTTGTGGGGCGTGTTCGTCTACGGCAACTGCTATGCGCTGCCGTTCTTCAACTGGTACTACAGTTACAAGTGTTACCGCGCGTGCAAAGAAGAGGAGCTGCCGTGGGATTTGGAGAACGGATGCAGCATCATCGTCCGCGAGCGGGAGGTGCGCTGGTATCGCGTGGCGCTGTACCTGCTGGTGATCGCGCTGCGAACAGCCGCAGGTTACGGCATTGACCTGTACGCCAAGCTGCCGCCCAATCGCGGCGAAATGACTCTTGCGGAGTATGTGGAGAACTGCAACGACTGCCTGCATTATAATCAAGGGATGGCAGCGTATGTCCGGTCGGACGGAAGCTGGAATAGCGACGTGGGAACGGGCGGCAGGTATTACTTCTCGCTGGACTATTCTGTATCCGATGTGACGGTCGAAACCGATGCGGACGGCTATGTGCAGTCTGTGACGGTGGTTTCGGATTCGCAGAACGGCTCGTGCGGCTATCAGGAGCGCATGACGGTGTATTACGCCTTTGCGGCCGCGTATGCCAAATGGAGCTGGCTGTATGCCGGCCACATGAGGGATGACATCATTGACGACGGCTGGCAATACGATGCACCGGATACGAAAAACGTCAAGGAGGCGCATCTCGACGGGCTGGATTTCCGGTACGAGTACGAATTCAGCGGCGCATCGCGCGATAACGCCGTGGACGGAAAGCCGATGCCGTATCATTCGGTGCTGACGATTGAGAAAGAGTGAATGAGTTATCGTAGGGCGGGGTGAGGGTGCCCCGCCCTGCGGACATTTATCAATTAAATCCATGGAATCGAATATTACACAGGAGGTAAGCCATTACGGGCGCAGCGCGACCGGAGCCTGCGCAAGGATAGCGCCATTCTCCATTCTCAATTTTCAATTTTCCATTACTTCTCACTCCTGACTCCTGCCTTTACAAAAGGCTTTCTTATTTGCCCAAAGTGTGCTATACTAATCTCACAAAAACATATAGATAGAGGAATAGCCAATGAAAGGAATCATTCTTGCCGCCGGTAAGGGCTCGCGCCTGTACCCGATGACACGTCCGGTATGCAAACCGCTGCTGCCGGTATACGATAAACCGATGATCTACTATCCGCTGGCTGCGCTCCTGCAGGCCGGTATCCGCGATATTCTCATCATCATCCCGCCCGGAGAGGAAGGCCCGTTCTACCGTCTGCTCGGTTCCGGCGGCCGCTTCGGCGTCAACATCACCTACGAGGTGCAGGAGGTCGCACGCGGCATCGCGGACGCGCTGCTCATCGGCTCCCAGTTCATCGGGGATGACTCGGTTTGCCTTGTTCTGGGCGATAATATCTTCTATTCCCCAATTTCCAGGACTATCTGGACCGTGCTGTGCAGCAGAAATCCGGCGCCTGCGTATTCGGCTACTATGTCGATGACCCGCGTGCGTTCGGCGTTGTGGAGTTTGATGGTCAGGGCCGTGCTATTTCCATCGAGGAGAAGCCGCGCTATCCGAAGTCTAACTATATCATTCCGGGTCTGTATTTCTACGATAACTCGGTTATGGAGATTGCCCGCGGACTCAAGCCCTCGGCAAGAGGCGAGCTGGAGATTACGGATGTCAATATCGAGTACATGAAACGCGGTCAGCTGCACGTTGAAAAGCTCGACCGGGATTTCGTCTGGCTGGATGCCGGTACCGCCGACAACCTGCTCGAATCCGCACAGGTTGTCCGCCGCGTGCAGGATGAGACCGGCCGCTACATTGCATGTCCGGAGGAGATTGCGTACGCGCGCGGCTATATCAGCCGTCAGACGCTGCTCCGTCATGCGGAAGAGCTGAATAAGACCCTGTATGGCCGTTATCTCGAGTGCCTGTAAAGGAGAATCGCAAATGCCTGTTTATACCGAAACCAAAACCTACCACACCAAGGCCCACATGGGCATGATCGACGTTACCGACGACTTCCGCGCAGCGGTGCAGAACGCCTGCCGCAAGACCTGGGCATGAAGTCCGGCACGATCACCGGCTTTACCACCGGCGGTGTTGCCGGTCTGACCACGCTTGAGTTTGAGCCGGGTATGGTCTACCATGACCTCAAGGCGGCGATGGACGTCTTTTCGCCCTACCGCGATGAGCAGGGAAACGTCATTTACTATCACCACCATGACACATGGCATGATGACAACGGTTCGTCGCATATCAAGGCGGCGCTGCTCAGCCCGTTTATCGTTATCCCGTTCGTGAATGGCGAGATCACCATCGGCCCGTGGCAGAATCTGACCCTTGTGGAGTGCGATACCCGCAACCGCGTGCGGGATATTGTCTTTCAGGTGATGGGAGAATAATACAAATTGAGAATGGAAAGTGGAGAATGGGAAATGCGTTCCGTTCTCCATTTTTTTGTGCGAAAAAATAAAAAAACGCCTGTAAAGGCGGTTGATTGACAAATTTCTGCAGGATATGCTTATACTATAAGCGGATTCTGTATAAAAGCACGATGACCGCTCGGAGTAGGGCCCGAACGGTCATCTTAGTTTAACTATGATACGGAAAGGTCTGATTGCTTAGCAACATTCCTTGGGTATATTATACCCGCAGAACCTCGGTCTTGTCAAGCGACAGGGCCGGGGTTTTGTTGCGTCACGGCTCTCAAACGCTCTGCGCAGTCAGAAAGATTAGCGCCCGCTAACTAAATAACTTTTCTTTTTTCTATAAATGTGGTATAATATAAGCGTTCGAAAAATTTGAGTACGGTTCGGGAATCCCTGTGCCGTGCATAGAAATGGAGCGACAAAGCATGACTAAAATTGATATTATTTCCGGTTTTCTGGGTGCCGGCAAGACGACCCTCATCAAGCGTCTGCTGGCCGATGCGCTCAAGGGTGAGCAGGTTGTTCTGATCGAAAACGAGTTCGGTGAGATCGCCATCGACGGCGGCTTCCTCAAGGATGCCGGCATTGTTGTAAACGAGATGAACGCAGGCTGCATCTGCTGCTCGCTGGTTGGCGACTTCGGCAAGGCGCTGCACGATGTTGTGGACCAGTACCATCCGGACCGCATCCTGATCGAGCCGTCCGGTGTCGGCAAGCTGTCGGATGTTATCGCTGCGGTACAGAACGCGCACCTCGAGGTTCAGCTGAACAGCTTTGTAACCGTTGTTGACGCGCTCAAGGCCAAGATGTACCTCAAGAACTTTGGTGAGTTTTTCGAGAATCAGGTGGCGCATGCCGGTGCCATCCTGCTGTCCCGCACGGCTGAGTGCCCGGAGAAGCGCCTCGACGAGACCGTTGCTATGCTGCGCGGCCTGAATGAGCACGCCCGCATCGTCACCACCCCGTGGAAGGACCTGACCGGCGAGCAGCTGCTCTCCACCATGGAAGGCAGCCGCGACCTCGTTGCGGAGGTTCTTGAGGAGATCGCGCACGAGCCGCACCACGAGCATCATCATCACCACCATGACCACGAGCATGATGAGCACGAACATGAGCACGAGAGCATGACCACGACCATGAGGAGCACGAGCATCATCACGAGCATGACGAGAACTGCACCTGCGGCTGCCACGATCATGACCATGAGCATGAGCATCACCACGATCATGACCACGACCACGACGGTCACTGCTGCTGCGGTCACGACCACGATCACGATGCTGACGAGGTATTCACCTCCTGGGGTAAGGAAACGACTCACAAGTACACCGAGGCAGAGCTTAACGCGGCTCTTACCGCGCTCGGCGATGTTACGCTCGGCACCGTACTGCGTGCAAAGGGCATCGTTCCGTGTGCAGACGGCGGCGAGTGGCTGCACTTTGACTACGTTCCGGGCGCACCCGAAATCCGCCGCGGCGCCGCCGACTACACCGGCCGTCTGTGCGTCATCGGCTCCCAGCTGGATGAGGAGCGCATCGCTGCTCTGTTCGGCGTAAACGAAAAGTGAGGTAACCAGATATGGCTAACGAACCCATTCCGGTATACGTCTTTACCGGCTTTCTGGAGAGTGGCAAGACCAAGTTCATTCAGGACATTCTCGCGGACCCGAACTTTACCGAGAACGAGCGCACGGTGCTGCTGCTGTGCGAAGAAGGCATCGAGGAATACGACGAGAAGTGGCTGCTGCACTACGGCACTGCGCTTGTGCCGATCGAGTCCGAGGACCGTCTGACGCCGAATATCCTCAAGCGCGTGGAGCAGAAATACCAGCCGGACCGCATTCTTGTTGAGTACAACGGCATGTGGAAGCTGGAAAAGCTGATGCAGGCATTTCCTGCCCGCTGGGAGCTGTACCAGATCGTCACCACGGTCGATGCGACCACGTTTGAGCTGTATTCCAACAACATCGGCCCGATGATGTTCGAGCATATCACCACGGCGGATCTGGTTGTGTTCAACCGCTGCACGGATGAGCTGAAGGACATGCTGTACAAGAAGAACATCAAGGCGATGAATCCGCGTGCGGCAATCTATCTGGATGACGTGAACGGCAATTCCGAGGACTACGCCCGCAATATGCCGCTGCCGTTTGACGTGGATGCGGATATCATCGACATCCAGCCGGAGGACTACGGTCTCTGGTACATCGACGCCACCGGCGACCCGATGAAGTATGACGGCAAGACCGTCCGCTTTCTTGCCCAGGCCTACGTCGGCAAGGATGTGCCCGCCGGCAGCTTCGTGCCCGGCCGCTTCGGCATGGTCTGCTGCGCGGATGACGTCACCTTCCTCGGCTTCCTCTGCCGCTATCCCGACCGCGATCAGCTGCATAACCGCGACTGGGTCAAGGTAACGGCGTCCATCACCGTCGAGGAGCTGCCGCAGTACCGCGGTCCCGGTCCGGTGCTGCATGCCATCACGGTAGAACCCGCCGAAAAAAGGCGAAGGAAGATATCGTTTACTTTAACTGAATCTTCTCCATGCAAAATAAAAAGAGACGAGCCTGCCTGGCTCGTCTCTTTTCTGTATAAAAGCGCACTGACCGCTCGATTAGGCCCGAACGGTCAGTGACTAAAAATCCTGATTGAATAAGGTCTGACTGCCTGAACAGCATCCCTTGAGATAGTATACCCGAGCAGCCCCCGGTTTTGTCAAGTGCGGCAAAGCCGGGGGTTTTGCTTTGCATGCAGCGATTACTGCCTGCTGATTGTTGATTTCTAATTAGAAAAGTGTGTCCCCCGTCACACAGCAGTGACGGGGGACAGAGACAAAAGGGGGATACAGACGATTCATAAACTCCATGAACGTCTTTTGAAAGACCGGTGACGGCTTGAGGGATTAGCCAATGCCACCGTACATAACGCCGAGGATCAGTGCAAGAACTGCACAGATAACGTATACCCACTTGCCGAGCGGGAAGAACCAGCCGCCGATCGGCTTCTTAGCGCCTTCGTTAACAGCAGCAAGTGCCTTTTCCTTGCCCAGTACCCAGAAGAACATGATGCCGGCCAGAGCAGCGCCGAGCGGGCAGATATAAATGGAAACAACGTCCATCCACTGAGAGGTCCACGGCTGGATTGCGATGGAAACGACCAGACCGATCACACCGATGATGCCAACGGCTGCTGCACGCTTGAACTTGAAGTGCTCCTGCAGGAAGGCAATCGGTGCCTCGTACAGGTTTACGATGGAGGATACGCCTGCGAACAGTACGCAGATGTAGAAGATCGCGCCGATGATACGGCCGGCAGGCATTGCGTTGAATACGTTTACGAGGTAAACGAACATCAGGCCGGGGCCGCCGGATACGTCGTTGATGCCTTGGCCCAGAACAACTGCCATTGCCGGAATGATAACGACTGCTGCCAGCAGAGCTGCTATGGTATCAAATACTGCAACGTTGCGTGCGGAGGACGGGATATCCTCGCTCTTGGACAGGTAGGAACCGTAGATTACCGAGCCGTTGCCTGCAACGGACAGGGAGAAGAACGCCTGACCGAATGCAAATACCCACAGGTCGGGCTTAGCCAGACCAGCCGGATTCAGGGTCAGAATGTACTTTATAGCCTTCGGATGCGCCGGGCAGCGTGCCGATGTAGATTGCCAGTACGAGGAACAGACCGAACAGAACCGGCATCATGATCTTGTTTGCCTTCTCAATGCCGCCTGCAATGCCCATTACCATGATGGCAAGGGAAACTACCAGTGCAACGATCTGCCATACGCCGTTGCCGATGCCGAAGAAGCCGGCCGACGCCATTGCCTTGAGGGCTTCGGGAAGGGTCTCAGCCTCCGGTGCGGTCATGCCGAACGTGCCGCCGATAGCGCCCATATCCGTGCCGAGGCTGAACAGGCTGCCGGAGAGGGACATGAAGGTGTACTTGAAGATCCAGCCGAGAACGACCGTGTAGCCGATTGCCAGCATCAATGCACCGATGATCGGGATCGCACCGATTGCCTTACCGGTTTTTTTTCATTGCCGGTGCGCTCCTTGGTACACATACCGAACGCACCAACCGGACCTGCAGCTGCACGGCGGCCGAGAGCGAACTCCTCGATAACGCCGGTACTGCCGATCAAAATTACAAAGATGAAATAGGGAAGCAGGAAGGTCATGCCGCCGTACTTCTGCACCATGATCGGGAAACGCCAGATGTTGCCCATACCAACCGCAGAACCGATACATGCCAGAATGAATCCCCACTTACTCTGGAAACCATCTCTCTGTTCTAAGTTTTTAGGCTCTTTACTCATTATCTTACACCCCTTTAATGTGTAAATGGATAGAAAAAGGGCGTTCTCTTTGCCGCAGAAAATGTTTAGTTTTCTGGCAAAAAGAACGCCTTTGTTCTTTGCTTTCCTGTGCACTTTCCACGCGACACAGGTTACGCCCTGATTATAAAGTTATAAAAAGGTCAGGAGAAATTCCTGTTATGCAATGCCGCAGCGCCTTTGCTGCAGCATTGGCGGGAATACCGCACAATTTATACAATTATGCGGTATCGCCTTTGACGAAAAGGATGGAACAGGGGATTATTTCTCTTCGTTCGGGTACGGCTCCAGGAATGCGTGGAAGTGACGCATCGGCAGATTGTGACCCCAAACAATACGCATGTTCGGAATGTTCTCACGATCCTCGTACAGAGCCTTAACAGCTGCGATTACATAGTCCAGATGCTCCTTGGTCAGACGGCTACGGTCGATTGCGAAGCGAACTACGTTACATACTTCAGCCTGCTGCTCCGGGGTCTTCAGGTCATACTCCATGGAGTAGTCGCCCAGCTCGGATACACGGATGCCGTAGCGGCGGATCAGCTCAAGGCTGAAGCCCTCACCAGCGAAGGTGTCGTGGCCGCGCTTGCCGTCGAAGAACTCATCCATGTTGATGTATACAGCGTGGCCGCCTGCCGGCAGTACAACGCCCTTAACGCCAGCGTCGTAGAAGCCTTCTGCCAGGTAGTTACACTGAGCAACACGCTCGTTCATGTAGTTAAAGTCGCAGGACTCGTACAGGCCAACTGCCAGCGCCATGATGTCGCGGCCGGACATGCCGCCGTAGGAATCGTTGCCGTAGCAGGAGATCTGCTTAACCTTCAGCAGAACGCCAACGTCGGTCTTAACGGTGCCGTCTTCGTTGAAGTCCGAGAAGTTCTTCCAGAACAGGCCGCGGTCGCGGAAGGCCAGAATGCCGCCCATGTTTGCGTGGCCGTCCTTCTTAGCGGACATGGTGAATGCATCACAGTAAGAGAACATCTCGGTAGCGATCTCAGCGATGGACTTGTCAGCGTAGCCTTCCTCATTCATCTTGATGAAGTAAGCGTTCTCAGCCCAGCGAGCGGTATCGAATACCAGCGGGATGTTGTACTTATGCGCAACGCGGTTGATTTCCTTCAGGTTGCCCATGGAAACGGCCTGGCCGCAAACCGGGTTGTTGGTGATGCAGGTGAAGATCAGCGGAACGTTCTCCGGACCTACGCTCTGAATCAGCTGCTCCAGCTTCTCGATATCCATGTTGCCCTTGAACGGGTTCTTCTCGTAACGGCCGCCTTCCGGTACTTCCCACAGCAGGGTCTTGTTGTACAGGTTACGCGGAATGGAACCCATCTGCTTGATGTTGCCTTCGGTGGTGTCGAAGTGACCATTCGACGGAATGGTGAACTTCTTGCCCGGGTGACGCTTAGCAAGGATGTTGCGAACGATTTCCATCAGAACGGACTCAGCTGCACGGCCCTGCTGGATGATAAATGCGTTCGGGCGCTCCATCTGAGCTGCGCCGCCATTGAACAGGCCGCCTTCGTACTCGCACAGATAAACTTCGTCCATCATCTTCTCAACGTCGCGGCAATCGGTGCGAACGAGGTCGATGATCTTCTTCCAGTTCTTCTCGCCGCCGCGCTCGAAGATGTCGCGGAAGGTGTCGAGCAGAACGTAATAACCGGTGTTGCGGCCGTAAGCCTCGTCGCCGAGGAACAGGCTTGCCCACTGATGATTGGTCATTGCAGTGGTGCCGGAGTCGGACAGCATATCAACGGTCAGCATGCCGGACGGGAATGCGAACTCGTTGTAATGAGTAGCCTGAAGAGCGCGCTCACGCTGCTCAACGGTTACTTCCGGAAGATCACGGACTGCGTAAGTGAAATGATGCGGTGCGGGTACGTTCAGCGGATACTGCTTGCTCATAATAAATTACCTCCAGTTGTGTGTTTTGGAGGTACCCCGGTTGTCAAAGCCGGTTTTCCGGTTCCGGCTTTGCTTAGCGGACAGCACCTTTCTTTTTTTGCTGTTTTCTTTTCTTTTTGGTTTGCCTTACGGCAGGAGAGCGGTTACCTCAATCTCGACGAGAGCGTCCTTGGGAAGTCTTGCAACCTCCACAGCGGAGCGTGCCGGGTAGCTGCCTTCACCGAAGAAGGTGGCGTAAACCTCGTTCATCGCGCCGAAATTGTTCATGTCGCTCAGGAAGACGGTAGTCTTGATCACCTGATCCATACCGGTTCCTGCCTCAGCAAGGATTGCCTTTACATTGGTGAGCGACTGCTTGGTCTGTGCTGCGATCCCTTCCGGAAAAGCACCGGTTGCGGGATCGATCGGAAGCTGACCCGAAGTAAATACGATACCGTTTGCTGCAATTGCCTGTGCATACGGGCCGATGGCTGCGGGTGCGTGTTCCGAACAGATAACCTTTTTTTTCATTTCCTGCTCAGCCTCCTTTCGTCCTTTCGTGAGATAAATTTATCACTTTTCAAATTCTTTGTCAAGATGTATTTGTGCAATTTGGATGAATGAATAAAAAAATCTCGCGTATTTATCAATATTATCAACAACTATTGTGAAAATTGATAATTTTGAACAGACTTTTTGTACAAAAATACTGCGTAAAATATTTACTTTTTTCACCTCGCACTTAAAAAAGTTTATTATTTTACAGAACATGGTAATTAAAGTGCGAATTTATAAAAAATTTTTGTTATCCTACTAAAACAATGCGATGAAGAATTCATGAAGAATCGCAGAGAGAGCGGCACTGCCGCGGAAAATGATAAAAATTCCGACGCCGGAAAGCTGGGGCAGGGAAAAGACATCCTGCGTTTGCACTTCAAATAAAAGCCTGCGTATGCTATAATAAATTGGATTACATTTCACAGGGAGGTGCACCGCATGCCGGACGAAAAACTCACCGCCTACCGCGGCGGCAAGGCGCTTCGCCGCGGCTGGACAACCGGCTCGTGCGCGGCGGCGGCCTCGCAGGCGGCGGCTGTGCTGCTGCTGACCGGAATCGCGCCGCCGGAGATTCACCTGCACACGCCGGGCGGCATCACCTTCTGCCTGCCGGTCGAGGACGCGCATATGAGCGGAAACGCGGCTGTCTGCACCGTCCGCAAGGACGCGGGCGACGATCCGGACATCACAAACGGGGTCCGCATCACGGCTTCCGTGCGCCGAATCGAAAAGGGCGTTACCATAGAGGGCGGCGCCGGCGTCGGACGAATTACCCGCCCGGGACTGGCGATGCCGGTCGGAGAAGCGGCGATCAATCCCGGTCCGCGGCAGCAGATTGCGGACGCAGTGCACCGTGCCGCACAGCAGAACGGATACGGCGGCGGCTTTTCCGTTACCATTTCGGTGAAGGACGGCGAGGCGCTTGCCGCCCAGACCTACAACGGGCACCTCGGCATCGTCGGCGGCATCTCTATCCTCGGCACGAGCGGCATTGTCGAGCCGATGAGCGAAAAGGCGCTCGTGGACACCATCCGATTGGAGCTGGACAGCCTGTACGCGCAGGGACAGCGCATTGCGTTTCTGTGCCCGGGCAACTACGGCGCGGATTTCGCGCGGGACACGCTCGGCCTTGACCTCGAACGCGCGGTCAAGTGCTCCAACTTCATCGGTGAGGCGTTCGACCATGCGGCTTATCGCGGCTATCCCGAGATCCTGCTGGTCGGGCACGCCGGAAAGCTGGTCAAGATGGCCGCAGGCGTGATGAACACGCATTCGTCGGTCGCAGACGCACGGCAGGAGATCTTCACGGCGCATGCGGCACTGTGCGGCGCACCGCGCGAAACACTCGAAGGACTGATGGCTGCCATCTCGGTGGACGCGTGCGTGGAGCTGCTGGACGAAGTGAATCTGCGTCAGCCCGTCCTGTCGCGCATTGGCAGGAAGATGGAAACCCGCATCGCCCTGCGCATGAAGGGGCAGGCGCGCGTGGAATTCATCATGTTTACCGGAAAATACGGCGTGCTGGCCGAGTCAGCGGGCGCGCGCACACTCTGTGAGAGGTTGAAACTGCAATGAAGGGTATTTTATATGGAGTCGGCGTCGGTCCGGGCGATCCGGAGCTGCTGACCGCCAAGGCGATCCGGCTGCTGCGCGAGTGCGATGCGGTCGCCGCACCGAAGTCCGCCGACGGCAGACAGACCGCACTGGATATTGCTTCGCCGTACATCGGGCAGGACAAGTCAATCCTGCTGTTCGATATGCCGATGACGCACGACAGGCAGGCGCGAAATGCCAGCCACGACGCGGCGGCAGATGCGCTCTGTGCGCTGCTCGACGAGGGCAAGACAGTGGTGTTTCTCACGCTCGGCGACCCGACGATATATTCCACATACTGGTATGTACACAAGCGTGTTGCCGCCCGCGGCTATGCAGCCGAGCTGGTGCCCGGCGTGCCGTCCTTCTGCGCCGCGGCTGCTGCCATGGGCCGCGCCCTGTGCGAGGACGGCGAAATGCTGCACATCATTCCGGCCACGCACGGCAGGGCGGAGGAAGGGCTTGCGCTCTCCGGCAGCAAGGTGCTGATGAAGACCGGAAAGAGTGTATTGGAGGTCCGCGAACTGCTCCGGCAGCGCGGCGAACTCGGCAGCGCGGCGCTGATCGAGCGGGTCGGCATGGACGGTCAGCGGCTGATCGAAAATTTAGATGAGCTGGAACAGCCGAGCGGCTATTTCTCTATTATATTGGTAAAGGAGCAAAGCGAATGATCTACTTTGTGGGTGCAGGCTCGGGGGCGCCCGACCTGATCACGGTACGCGGCGCACGTCTGCTGAGCGAGGCAGATGTGATCGTTTACGCCGGTTCGCTGGTCAATCCGGCGCTTTTGGACTATAAAAAGGACGGATGCGAGGTGTACAACAGCGCGAAGATGACGCTCGAGGAGGTCATCGCCGTGATGGCGCCTGCCGCGAAAGCGGGCAAAACGGTCGTGCGTCTGCACACCGGCGACCCGTGCGTGTACGGTGCGCATAGAGAGCAGATGGACGAGCTGGACAGGCTCGGTCTGGCGTATGAGGTTTGTCCGGGCGTGTCTTCGTTCTGCGGCGCGGCAGCGGCACTCAAAGCCGAGTACACACTGCCGAACGTGAGCCAGTCGGTCATCCTGACGCGTATGGAGGGCCGCACGCCCGTGCCCGAAAAGGAGCAGATCGAGTCGTTCGCGGCACACGGAGCCACCATGGTCATCTTCCTGTCGGCGGGTCAGCTGGCGCGCCTGTCCGAGCGGCTGATCGCGGGCGGATATGCGCCGGATACGCCTGCGGCTATTGTGTACAAGGCCACCTGGCCGGACGAAAAGGTCGTGCGGACAACGGTCGCAGACCTCGCCGAAGCCGGTGCGCGAGAGGGCATTACCAAGACCGCGCTCATCACGGTGGGCGGGTTCCTCGGCACCGAGTACGAGCGCTCCAGGCTGTACGACCCGACCTTTACGACCGAATTTCGTGAGGCAAGCCGATGAAGCACGCAAAATTTGTATCCTTTACCCTGTGCGGCGCACAGACTGTGCAAAAGGCGGTAAAACTTCTGCCGGATTTCCGGTGTGAGCGGTACGCGCGGACGGTGGATGCGTCGCTCTCGGGCACGAGCCTTAAGCGCTTTGCGCAGCAGGCGATGGTCGATTGCGACCTGATCGTGTTCGTGGGCGCGACTGGAATCGCGGTGCGGGCCGTCGCGCCGTATCTGATGGGAAAAGCCTATGATCCGGCGGTAATCGTCATTGACGAGCAGGGAAAGTTCGTGATTCCGCTCCTGTCCGGACATCTGGGCGGCGCCAACGAGATTGCAAAAACACTTGCGGAAGGTCTGCAGGCTGTGCCGGTGCTCACCACCGCGACCGACGGTCGGCAGGTGTTCGCCGTGGACACCTGGGCAAAAGCACACAGCTGTGCAGTCCTGGAGCCGGAACATATTAAATATGTATCCGGTGCGCTGCTCAGAGGGGAAACCGTGGGCGTTCGCTCGGATTTTCTGATAGACGGGCTGCTGCCCGCCCGTATTGACCTCAAAAAAGACGCGGAAAGCGGGTTTACGATTGGATTTCGCACAGACGCACAGCCGTTTGCACACACGCTGCATCTCGTGCCGCGGATTGCATATCTCGGCATTGGCTGCCGCAAGGGCACGAGCGCGGATGCCATCGAGCAGACAGTTCAGGCGGCGCTTGCCTCGGCAAAACTGCCCTGGCAGGCGATCTGCGGCGCGGCGAGCATTGATATCAAGCAGAATGAGCCGGGTTTGCTGCTGTTTTGCGAAAAACACGGACTGCCGTTCCGTACCTTCACGGCCGAGCAGCTGCAGGACGCACAAGGCGAATTCAGCCGGTCGGCGTTCGTGCAGCAGACCGTCGGCGTCGATAATGTGTGCGAACGCGCGGCTGTGTGCGCGGCACAGAACGGCACACTTATCTTGCACAAATTCGCGCAGAACGGTGTAACGGCGGCTGTCGCCGTGCCGGACTGGCGCGTGACGTTTGAAGAACGGGAGGGTGAAGCATGAAGCTGTATTGCATCGGCATCGGGCCGGGCGGCGAGGAGCAGATGACGCTGCGCGCAGTGCGTGCTCTGGAAAAATGTGACTGCGTGGCAGGCTACGGCCTGTACCTTGATTTGATCGAGAACCTCATTTCGGACAAGGAGCGCATCGAATCCGGCATGACACGCGAGGTTTTGCGCTGCAAAGCGGCGGTTGAGGCGGCAAAACAGGGCAAAACGGTTGCTGTTGTGTCCTCGGGAGATGCGGGTGTGTACGGCATGGCGAGCCTGCTGCTCGAGCTTTGCGAGCACGAGCCGAACCTCGAGGTCGAGGTCATTCCGGGCATCACGGCGGCCTGCTCGGGCGGCGCCGTGCTCGGCTCGCCGCTGACGTGTGACTTTGCGTGCATCAGCCTGTCCGACCTGCTCACGCCGTGGGACAAGATTGAGCAGCGTCTGCGCGGCGCGGCGGCTGGCGATTTCTGCATCGCGCTGTACAATCCGTCGAGCAAAAAACGCACCGACCATCTGCGCCGTGCCTGCGATATTCTGCTGGAGATTGTGCCGCCGGAAACCGTCTGCGGTCTGGTGCGCAGCATTGGCCGAGAAGGCGAAAGCTGCACGCTTACAACGCTCGGTGAGCTGCGTGATACACAGGTCGATATGCTGACCACTGTGTTTGTCGGAAACAGCCGTACGCGCGTGATGGACGGCCGCATGGTCACGCCGAGGGGGTATCGCGGCGTATGAAGCTGATGATTTTCTCCGGTACGACAGAAGGACATGATTTGTGCCGGTTTTTGTCGAAAAATAACGTGCAGGCGGAGGTTTTTGTTGCAACAGAGTATGGTGCGGCGGTGATGGAGCCGATGGCGGGAATCACGGTACACGAGGGCCGTTTGGATGAGCGGGAGATGGAAAAGCGATTGACCTCGGACACGCTGCTCATCGACGCAACGCATCCGTACGCGGCGGCTGTGACCGACAATCTGCGGGCGGCCTGCGCGAAATCGGGCGCACGCTACGAGCGTCTGCTGCGGCCTGCCCTGCCTTATCAGAACTGCGAAATCGTGCTGAACACAGCCGCCGCAGTTGACTGGCTGAACGCGCACGAGGGCAAGGTTTTGCTCACCACAGGCAGTAAAGAACTGGAAGCATACACGGCGGTGCAGGACTTCCAAACGCGCCTGTTCCCGCGCGTGCTGCCGACCGCCTCGGTGCTCGAAAAGTGCGCCGCACTCGGCTTCCCGGGCGCGCACATCATCGCCATGCAAGGTCCGTTTTCGCAGGCGATGAACGCGGCGCTGCTGCGCGAGACCGGCGCAAAAATCCTCGTGACCAAGGATACCGGCGTGTCCGGCGGCTTTGCGGAGAAGGTCGCGGCAGCCGAGGAGGTCGGCGCAAAGGTACTGGTCATTGCGCGTCCGCGTATGGAAAACGGCAAAAATCAGGCGCAGATGCAGGCATTTTTGACGGAATTGCTCGGTTTACGGAACGAAAAGCACCAGCGGGAATTTTTCATCATCGGCGCAGGCATGGGTACGGCGGACACGCTGACCGGCGAAGCCGTCCGCACGCTTGCAGCCACAGAGGAAGTATTTGCTACAAAACGGCTCGCATCGCTGTCGCCCAAGGCGGAGGTCTGCGCGTTCTCAGAGCTGGCTGAGCGGGCAATTTCCGGTCATGCCCGGCACACGGCGCTGTTGGTTTCCGGCGACGTAGGATTCTTCAGCGCGGCCGGAAAGCTGCGCGAGCGGCTCCTGCCATACGGCGGGGTAACACTCGTGCCGGGATTGTCAAGCATGCAGTATATGTGCGCGAAATGCGGCATTTCCTACGAAAATCTGTGTTTTAAGAGCCTGCACGGTCGCGTAGGAAATATTCTCGGTGCCGTAAGTTACCATACGGCAACATTTGCGCTGACCGGCGGTGAAAACAACGCGCAGACGGTTTGCAGCAGCCTTATGGACGCGGGATTGGGCGCGCTGCCCGTTCATCTCGGGGAAAATCTCGGCGCGGAAAATGAGCGGATTGTGCACGGCACAGCCGCAGAGATTGCGCAGCTTTCGCGCCCGGATTTAGCGGTTCTGCTGATCGAAAACCCGCGTGCGGCGAACAAAAACGAACCGATTCGAGATGAAATGCTCACGCGCGGAAAGGTGCCGATGACCAAGGAAGAGGTTCGGTGGGTGTCGGTGAACCGCCTGACTGTCCGACCGACCGACACGGTCTGGGACGTGGGTGCGGGCACCGGCGCGGTCACGCTCGAGCTGGCGCGCAAGGCCAGCGACGGCACGATTTACGCCGTCGAGCGAAAGCCGGAAGCGGTCGCGCTCTTGCACGAAAACCGCATAAAACTCGGCGGATACAATGTGAAAATCATTGAAGGACCTGCGCCGGAGGCACTGGACAACCTTCCGGCACCGGACTGCGTGTTCGTCGGCGGGAGCGGCGGCAGAATGCGGGAGATTCTGGCACTTGCCAGGGAGAAAAATCCGGAAGTTCGCGTGGTCGTGAACGCGATTGCGCTCGAGACCTTGTTTGCGGCGCAGACGGTCTTAAAAGAATTGGGGTTTTCTGACATCGAGGTCACACAGCTGGCAGCCACGCGCGGCAAGCCGGTCGGCGCGTACACCATGCTGACTGCGAACAATCCGGTGTTTATTCTGTCCGGGAGGGCCGCAAATGACACAAAATAATGCACCAAGACTGCTGCTTGCGGGCACCGGCAGCGGCTGCGGCAAGACGACGGTCACGACCGCGATTCTGCGGGCGCTGCAGTGCCGCGGCGTAAAACTCAGCGCGTTCAAGTGCGGTCCGGACTACATCGACCCGATGTTCCACACGGCGGTTTTGGGCGTTCCGAGCCGCAATTTAGACCTGTTTTTCGAGGACGAGGCCGGTATTCGCAGTCAGCTTGCGCGGCATATTCAGCCGGACGGTCTCGGCGTGATCGAGGGCGTCATGGGCTTTTACGACGGCGTTTCCGGTACGACGGATACGGCTTCGGCGGCGCATCTGGCCCGCGCAACCGGCACGCCTGCGGTGTTGATCGTGCGGCCTAAGGGGCAGTCGCTGTCGCTTGCGGCACAGATTCACGGGTTCCGCACATTTGCGGAAAATACGCTCGCAGGAGTGATCTTAAACGGCGTTTCGGCGGGAATGTACTCGTTTTACAAACAAATCGCAGAGAAAGCGGGGCTGCCTGTGCTCGGCTTTTTGCCGCCGGTTCCGGAGGCCGAAATACCTGATCGCCACCTTGGTCTGGTGACGGCAGACGAGCTGTCCGATCTGCGTGAGAAAATTGATCGGCTCGCGGATGCGGCAGAGGAAGGCATTGACCTCCACGCGTTGTGTGCATTAGCACAGACGGCGAAACCGCTGACCGATACGCACATGCCGCTCGCTCGTGTGATCGATTTTCCGGTGCGGATCGCGGTAGCGAAGGACCGCGCATTCTGCTTCTATTACGAGGATAACTTCGATGTGCTGCATGAACTCGGGGCAGAGCTTGTGCCGTTTTCGCCGCTCACAGACGAGCGACTGCCGGAGAATATCGACGGTCTGTACCTTGGCGGCGGATATCCGGAATTGTACGAAAAACAGCTTTCAGAGAATAAAATTATGCGAGATTCTATCAAAGCAGCGATTCTAAACGGTTTGCCGACAGTTGCAGAATGCGGCGGATTTCTTTATCTGCTGCAGTCGCTCGACGGCGCGGCAATGGCAGGCGTGCTGCCGACTTCGGCGCACATGACGCACAGGCTGCAGCCGTTCGGCTATGTCACGCTCACGGCAAACAGTGATAACCTGCTGTGCGAAGCCGGTGGACAATTTCCTGTGCACGAGTTCCATTATGCACAGGCTGTGGATAATGGCACAGATTTTCGCGCGGTCAAGCCAAACGGGCGCGCGTGGGACTGCGGCTTTGCGTCGGACACGCTCTATGCAGGATTTCCGCATTTGTATTTCCGTGCGAAAACTGAAATTGCAGCGAATTTTGTCCGGAAATGCGCGGAAAGGAGCGGAAAATGACACTTGAACAGACTATTTCTGCCATTCAGCCGCTGGATGAGAAAAGCATGACGGCGGCGCGAAACCGTTTTGCAAATATTGCCATGCCGCTCGGTGGACTGGGTCTTCTGCAGGACGCGATTGTGCAGCTTGCGGGTATTCTCGGTCAGTCGGTGCCGGATATTTCCAGACGCGCGGCGGTTGTTTTCTGCGCGGACAACGGCGTAGTCGCCGAGGGCGTGACGCAGTGCGGGCAGGAGGTGACAGCCACGGTCGCGGAAAATATGGGCCGCGGCGAGTCCACCGTATGTCTGATGGCAAAACAGCTCGGAATGGACGTATTTCCGGTCGATATTGGTGTTGCGCAGCCGATAAAGAGCGAAAAAGTGCTGCAATTTGCCGTTCGGCGCGGAACTGCAAACTTTGCGCATGAGCCTGCCATGACGCGGAAAGAGGCGCTCGAAGCGGTCGAAATCGGCATTAAAATGGCGGAAATGTGTGCCGAAAAGGGATATTCGCTGCTTATTGGCGGCGAAATGGGCATCGGCAACACGACTACGAGCGCGGCAGTCACGGCGGCGCTTACCGGCGCGGCGGCTGCGGCGGTCACAGGACGCGGAGCGGGTCTGTCAACGGCCGGTCTGGAGCGGAAAATCGCAGTGATCGAGGCGGCGCTGGCGCTTCACAAACCCGACTCGAATGACTCGATCGACGTGCTGCACAAGGTCGGCGGTTTGGATATCGCGGGGCTGTGCGGCCTGTATCTGGGTGCGGCGGCGCAGCGCATTCCGGTCGTGCTGGATGGCGTGATTTCGTGCGCGGCGGCGCTTCTCGCCGTGCGATTGTGTCCGCAGTCTGTGCATTTTATGGTCGCAGCGCACAGATCGGACGAACCGGCGAGCATTTTGCTGCTCGATGCACTCGGCAAGCGGCCGTTCCTGACGGCGGGCATGCACCTCGGGGAGGGGACAGGCGCGGCGGCCGGCGTGGCGCTTTTGGATCTGGCACTGGCGCCATATCGGGAAATGGTGAGCTTCACGGACATTGGAATGGAGGCATATCAGCCGCAACAGTAGTTGTTTGTCTGACAGATAGCACAAATTCTTTGCATAAATATTGTGTGTAACGCCGATAAATGCTATCTGCCTGCATTCTTTACAGGAATGCTGTGTGCAGCAAAAAGCACCGAGCGTTAACTCGGTGCTTACAGTTCGGATTTTCAGCATTTCAGGGCTTCATCTGCGATATTTGCGGTGATTTTGTTGTAGAACTCCTGCTTTTGCGCATCGTTTTCAAACGCTGAGAACGGCACGATGACCGCGGAGAATTCATCAACAAAAATGTAATAATGCTTGTCGTCGGTTGCGGTGCGCTGAACAGCCGAATACTGGTAAACGGTATCTTCGTTCTCGCCGGATAGCTCGAATTCGCTTTCACGCAGCGTGAGCGTTTTCGGTCCGCAAAGCTGCTTGTTCTTTGCGTTTCTGAGAATTTTCTCGATATTTTTGATCATTTTATGACGCATATAGCGCGGTGTACCCCAGAAGCAGACGGCAGCGAGCGCAACGTAAACCGCGATGGAAACCGGCGTGAGCGTATGCAGCCAGTACATGAGCGCACTGCCGCCGAGAATGACAATAGCCGCAGTGGCGATTCTCATGGTGCGAATACTGCGTTGAACAATCGCATTATTGTTGTAATAATTCAAATTAAAATCAATGAAATCCTGTTTGGTGATATCGTAATGCAGCTCCATTTTTTCTTACCTCAACTTACTCGGATAAAATTATTGTATCGAAAATCAGAGCGGATTGCAAGTCTAATTCAGAAAGGGGAGCGAAAATGCTGATTTTAGTGACCGGCGGAGCGGCTTCGGGCAAGTCGGAGCACGCGGAACGGCTGGTGTGTGAAAAAGCACAGAGCCGATTATATCTGGCGACCATGCAGCCGTTCGGCAAGTCCGCAGAGGCGCGGATTGCGCGGCATCGGGCGCTTCGTGCGGGAAAGGGCTTCGCTACGGTAGAGAGAACACTTGACTTAGCGAATCTCAGGCTCTCTCGGCAATACGACGGAATTTTGCTCGAGGATTTGGGTAATCTGCTGGCAAACGAACTGTTTGCGCCGGAAGGCGCAGGTGCAGGATCGGCGTTCGACAGCATTGTTGCAGGCGTGGATAATCTGCAAAAATACTGTGAAACGCTGGTTATCGTTTCCAACGAAATCTTTGCGGACGGCGTGCCGTATCCGCCGGAGACCATGCAGTATATTCGGATTTTGGGAGAACTGCACCAGAAATTAACTGGGAAAGCAGACGCGGTATATGAATCGGTATGCGGAATTTTACTGCCGGTAAAGGAGGAAAAACAGCCGTGAAAAGTGTAATCAGCGGACTTTTGGTCGCGTTATCAATGTACTCTGCGATACCTGTTCCGCAGGTGAACTGGGAAAAACAGACCATGCGGTGGGCACTTGGCTTCCTGCCGCTCATCGGTGTGCTGATCGGTGCGATAGAGTGGTTCTGGTTCGCATTTTGCGTGCATTTCGGCGCGGCAGGCGTGTTTTACGCTGTGATCGCAGCGCTGATTCCTCTGGCAGTGTCCGGCGGCATTCATCTGGACGGCCTGTGCGACACCTGCGACGCGCTGTGCTCGTTCGGCGACCGGGAAAAGCGGCTGGCCATCCTCAAGGACCCGCACGTTGGCGCGTTTGGGCCGCTCTGGCTGATGGCATTCCTGCTGGCTGAGGTCGGGTGTTTTGCCCAGATTTACGACCAGCCTGTGCTTCTTCCGCTGGCATGCACAGGATTTGCTTTTGCACGGGCAATGGGCGGCCGCAAGGTGGTTGCGTCACCGTGCGCGAAAGACAGCGGACTTGCACATATCTTTGCGGAAAACAGCGATAAACGCGCGGTATCGCACATGTTAATTGCTGAATTTGTTCTGTTTGCGGTGCTTCTCGGATTGTGGATATACCGCGTACCGCACGCGCTTGCTGCGGCGAAAGTGCTCGTTATCGTGCTCGTTGCGTGGTATGCTGTGCATGAGCACATAAGCCGCCGCGTGTTCGGCGGTGTAACCGGAGACCTGGCGGGATTCTGCATCTCGCTGTCGGAATTGATCACGCTTGCGGCAGCAGCGATTGGAGGACTGATTTTATGACCGTGCTCATCATTGGCGGGGCATATCAGGGGAAACGAAAAGTTGCCGAAAACCTGTATGCAGACCTGCCGAGAATTGAAAATCTGCACGAAATCGTGCGGAAAATGCTGAAGGAAGACAAAGACCCGCTGTCACTCGCAGATACGCTGTGCGGACACGTTATCACCTGCGATGAGATCGGCTGCGGCATCGTTCCCATCGACCGTGCGGACGAAAACTGGCGTGAAGCGGTTGGTCGTCTGTGTTGTGCTTTGGCACAGAAAGCAGACGCAGTCGTGCGCGTGATCGCAGGTGTGCCGCAATTCATCAAAGGAGAAAAACCATGACGATAACCCTTGCCGTGCTGCTCGGCTTTGCGCTCGACTGGCTGCTCGGAGACCCGAAAAAATTGCCGCATCCGGTATGTGCGGTGGGAAAACTCATCTCAGGAACCGAAAAAGTTCTGCGCCGCATCTTTCCCGCAACGCCTGCGTCACTGACATTCGCTGGAATTTTACTCTGGCTCATCACCTGCGGCGTGAGCTTTGCCGTGCCGTTTTTCCTTTTGCGCTGGCTGTATCATGTGAACTTCTGGCTCGGTTTTGCCGCCGAAACGCTGCTCTGCTGGATGATTTTCGCACGAAAAAGCCTTGCGGACGCCGGTTATCATGTCTACGGCGCGATCAAGCAGTCGCTCGAGGAGGGCCGCAAGGCCATCGCGTGGTACGTCGGCCGCGACACCGCAGAGCTGTCCGAGGAGGGCGTTATCAAGGCCGCTGTCGAGACCGTGGCTGAAAACCTGACGGACGGTGTGGTCTCGCCGCTCGTGTTCATGCTCATCGGCGGAGCGCCGCTCGGCATGCTGTACAAGGCGGTCAACACGCTGGATTCCATGGTCGGCTATCATAACGATAAATACGAATATTTCGGCAAATTCTCGGCAAAAATGGACGATTTTTTCAACTTTATCCCTGCCAGACTGTCCGCACTGTGTATGATCGCCGGTGCCGGCATGCTGCACCTCGATAACCGAAACGCGCTGCGGATTTACCGTCGTGACCGCAGCAAACACAAGAGTCCGAACGCCGGTCAGACCGAGTCTGTGTGCGCGGGCGCGCTGCACATCCAGCTCGGCGGCGATGCCAGCTACTTCGGCAAAATCGTTAAAAAAGCCGCCTTCGGTGATCCGATGCGCCGTGTAGACCGCACGGATATTCTCGCAGCGGTCGATCTGATGACGGCGGCAAGCGTGTTTGCGCTGGTGCTGTGCTGTGTAATCCGCCTGATCGTAAAAAGTTAGGATGCTATGCGGGAGAGAAAACTCGCATTTGAAAGGATGAAAAAATGCTTAATTATGTCCACGGCGGCGACATCCAAACCTACATCGACCGCCACGGCTTCGCGCCGCTCGACCTGTCCGCGAACATCAATCCGTTCGGCATACCGGACGCGGTACGCGCGGCCATGCACAGGGCTGTGGATAACTGCACGCAGTATCCCGACCCGTTTTGCCGCGCCGCGCGGCAGGCGATTGGTGCGAGAGAAGGCGTCAATCCGGATTTTCTGTACTGCGGCAACGGTGCGGCGGATGTGCTCGACCGATTGGCGGCGGTGCTGAAACCGCGCAAGGTACTTCTCACCGCACCGACCTTTGCGGAGTACGAGCGCACGCTCTCAGGTGCGGAGATTCGGGTGCATAATCTGCGGGAAACGGACGGTTTTGCGCTCACAGAGCGCATTTTAGACGAGATTTCACCGGATTTGGATGCGGTTTATCTCTGCAATCCGAACAATCCGACCGGGCGAACCGCCCAACCGGAACTTCTGCGGGAAATCGTCCGAAAATGCACAGAAAACGGCGTAAAACTGGTCGTGGATGAGTGCTTCAACGACTTTCTGACAGACGCAGAGCGGCACACACGGAAAGACCTGCTGGAATCCAATCCCGGTCTGATTATCCTGCGCGCGTACACGAAAATGTACGCTGTGCCCGGTGTGCGCTTCGGCTGGTGCATGACGGCGGACGCGGTGCTGATTGAGAAATTATACCATGCCGGACAGCCGTGGAACGTGTCGGTCATTGCGCAGGCGTGCGCCGCCGCGGCGGCAAACGAGCCGGACTGGGCCGCCGAGACCGCCAAACGCATTGCAGAGGAACGCAGGTTCTTATCCGACGGACTTGCAGCCTGCGGACTGACCGTCTTTCCGGGCGAAGCCAACTTCCTGCTGTTCCGCTCAAACGATACCGGACTGCACGAGAAACTCGCGGAGCACGGCATAATGATACGAAACTGCGATAATTATCGCGGACTTTCGGCAGGATACTATCGCGTTGCCGTAAAAACGAGAGAAGCGAGTGAGCGGTTACTGCAAATCATTACTAATTATACCCAATGTGAGGTGTAAAATGGCAAAGACAATCATGATACAGGGAACGTGCTCGAATGCAGGCAAAAGCTTTCTCTGCGCGGCCCTGTGCCGGATTTTCCGGCAGGACGGCTACCGCGTTGCGCCGTTCAAGTCACAGAATATGGCGCTCAACTCGTTCATCACAGCGGACGGCAAAGAGATGGGCCGCGCACAGGTCGTGCAGGCCGAGGCGGCGGGCATCGCGCCCGATGTGCGCATGAACCCGATCTTGCTCAAGCCGACAAGCGACGTTGGCTCGCAGGTCATCATCATGGGCGAGGCGCAGGGAAACCGCACCGCGCGGGAGTATTGGGGCCACAAAAAGGCGCTTTTGCCCATTATCAAGGACGCATTTGACAGCCTTGCCGCCGAGAACGACATTATCGTGATCGAGGGTGCGGGCAGTCCGGCGGAGATCAATCTCAAGCAGGATGATATTGTAAATATGGGTCTGGCGAAGTTGGTGGATGCACCCGTTCTGCTGGTCGGCGACATCGACCGCGGCGGCGTGTTCGCGTCGCTGTACGGCACGGTCAAGCTGCTCGAGGAGGACGAGCAGGCGCGGATTCGCGGTCTCATCATCAACAAATTCCGCGGTGATGTGGAGATTCTGCGGCCGGGTCTGACGCAGCTTGAGGATTTGACCGGCAAGCCGGTCATCGGCGTGGTGCCGTACGGCCATTTTGACATCGACGATGAGGACAGCCTGTCCGAGCGTCTGGACACAAGGGCTGCTCCCGCACTGGTAAACATTGCGGTTGTAAAGCTGCCGCGACTGTCCAATTTTACCGATTTTTCCGCACTTTCGCGTGTATCCGGCGTGAGTGTCGCGTACGCGGACAAACCGGCGCAGCTTGCCGGAGCCGACCTGATTATCCTGCCGGGCACCAAGTCCACGCTGGCAGACCTGCGGTGGCTGCGCGAGAGCGGCATGGAGGCGCAGATTCTCAAGGCGCACGCAGCAGGTACGCCGGTTTTCGGCATCTGCGGCGGCTACCAGATGATGGGACGCACGGTCTCCGACCCGGACAATACCGAGGGCGGCGGCAGTCTGCGCGGCATGAGTCTGCTGCCGATCGACACGGTGTTCCGCCCGAGCAAGACCACGACGCAGACGCGCGGCACGCTGCTGGAGATTGACGGCGTGCTGTCCGATTTGAGCGGTCTGGCGGTCGAGGGCTACGAGATTCACATGGGCGAAACCGTGCGCGACGCGAGTGCAAAGCCGCTCGTTCGATTGCTTCGCAGGGAAGGCGAAATCGAGGACGGCTGTCAGACGGAAAACGCCTTCGGCACTTATCTGCACGGCGTGTTCGATGCGCCGGAGGCGGCGCTGCGGACGGCGCAGGCACTGGCGCAAAAGAAGGGCGTGACGCTGACCGGCGAAGCACTCGATACGCACGCCTACAAGGAGCAGCAGTACGACAAACTGGCGGATTCGGTGCGAAAATCGCTCGATATGGAGTGGATTTACCGTATAATGGAGGGAAAAGCATGACAGGACTTATTCACCTGTACTGCGGCGGCGGCAAGGGCAAAACCACGGCGGCGGTCGGACTGACCGTGCGCTGCGCGGGCCGCGGAAACAAGGTCGTGTTCGCGCAGTTTCTCAAGGATGGGACTTCGGGCGAGTGCCGCGTGCTGGCGAAATTGCCCGGCGTGACCGTTATGGCAGCCAATCCGGTCGGCAAGTTCTCGTTCCGCATGACGGATGCGGAGAAGCGGGAGACAGCGGACGCGCTCACCCGCACCTTCAATGCGGCAACCGGCTTTGCCGTGCGGGAGCACGCGCGGCTGCTCGTGCTGGATGAGGTCTGCGCGGCAATCTCGTGCGGCTTTCTGGATGAGAAAACGGTCGTAAAATTCCTTGAGACCAAGCCGGAAACGCTCGAGGTCGTACTGACCGGACGGGGTCCGTCCGAAGCGCTGCAGGCACACGCGGACTACATTACAGAAATGAAAATGCAGCGGCACCCGTTTGAGAAGGGCATCGCTGCGCGGGAGGGAATCGAATTTTGAACGGATACATGAAGCCGCAGGACATCGAAAAGCGGTCGTTTGAGATCATCACCGCCGAGCTGGGCGAGCGCACGTTTCCGGCAGGCATCGCCGAGGTGGTCAAGCGCGTCATTCACACCACGGCGGATTTTGACTACGCGGACAGCCTCGCGTTTTCGCCGGACGTGATAAGCAGGGCAAAAGCCGCGCTTGCGGCAGGGGCGACGGTGGTTACCGATACCAATATGGCGCTCTCTGGGGTGAGCAAGGCGACGCTGGCAAAGCTCGGCGGAAAGGCGGTCTGCCTGATGGCGGATGAGCAGGTGGCAAGCGAGGCCAAGGCGCGCGGTGTCACGCGGGCAGTCGTTTCGATGGAGCACGCCGCCAAATTTGAAGGCCCGCTCCTCTTTGCCATCGGCAATGCGCCGACCGCGCTCATCCGTCTGCATGAGTTGATTGAGGAAGGCATTGTCGCGCCTGCGCTCGTCATCGGTGTGCCGGTCGGATTTGTCAACGTGGTCGAGGCGAAGGAGCTGTTCATCGGCGGGGACACGCCGTATATCATCGCGCGAGGCCGCAAGGGCGGCTCGAATGTAGCCGCGTCCATTGTCAATGCGCTGCTCTATCAGATGGTACATCGAGAAGGCTTTTAATTGCTGTCGCCAAACCACGGTTTGGCCGACAAGAGGAACGGACCGTAGGCCGTTCCAAAGTCGTCCGAAAGTTCCCATACGGAAACTTTCTCCCTCTTAGGGTATAAAAACCGGCGCTATCCTTGCGCGGCTTCTCGGCCGCGCTGCGCAGATACATGCTCCCGGTTTTTATGAATCGCGTTGCGATTCTATTAAATGCGCGCTATCGCGCGATATGCTGAAAATTTTAGCAGATATACTGTTCGGAAGAATAAAAAAGAGAGAGTTTCAAACGAAACTCTCTCTTTTTGCTACGACCAAAGACCTTTTTCCCTGCAGTCGGCAATGTATGCGTCGATATTGTCCGCTGTGATGACCTCGGAACCCGAGTCGATCACCGATTCGACGGATTTGCCCTCGAGTGCGTCCAAAGCGGCCTCGACGGCCTTGTAGCCCATTTCATAGCCCTGCTGGGCAATATCGACAGTCAGCTCGCCGCGGTCGAGCGCTTCCACCGCAGCCTGATTGCCGTCAAAGCCGCAGATAACGGTTTTTTGATAGGCGGCGCTGTTGTTATCCCAGATGCACTTGATGGCTGCAAGCGCCATATCATCGCTGGTAACGAGCAGCGCGTCCACACCCTGCGGATACTCCTGCATGACAGCCTCCATCGCGGCTGCCGCACGGTCGGGCTGCGCGTCGCAGTACTGCACCTCGAGCACGGTGCCGCCCGCCTGCTCCACGGCGCTGCGGTAGCCGCGCAGACGGGCTTCGTGCGTCTCATCGCCCTGTGCGCCGGTCAGGATGACAGCCTGCGGCTTGTCCGCGCCGTTCGACTTTGCCTTCTTCATAGCAGCTAAGCCGCCGGATTTGGCTGCCGCCTCGTTGCCGGTGCCGACAAAGGACAGTTTTTTGTCCGAGGTGAAATCTGTATCCAGTGCGATGATCGGCTTGTCTGTACTTTCGGCGGCCGCCGACAACTGCCCGGACTGCATGGGCGAAATGACAACTGCGTCTACGCTGTCATCGTCAAGCGCGGACCGGAACAGATCCAGCTGTTCCGCGCTGTAGTCCGCCGAAGACGGAAACTGAATGTCAATCGTTACATTCGGGTGCTCGCTGGCGCAGGCTTCCGCGCCAGCCATGACGTTCTGAAAATGCTCGCCCGCGTGCTTGATGATCACCGCTATATGATGGGTATCGCCGGTGCTGGTCAGGCTGCAGGCGCTCAGTCCTGCCGTGCAGGCAAGGCATGCCAGTGCTGCCGCAATCATTCTCCTGTTCATGGTGTGTCTCCTCGTTCTCTTTTCTGTCGGAAGCTGCTCCTGCTCTTCTCTTGATAATATTTTAACATATTTTCCACAGAGAGACAAATAGAAAAGGCATGACTCCAAATCATGCCTTTTTCTGTAACTTTTATCAGGTTATTTGCTCAGACGCTGCTCCATATAATTGTGCGCGTTCAGCTCAAGAGTATCATTAAGCGGTACGAGCGGCTCGGTCTTGCCGTAGCGGCGGTCGAGCGCGGTCTGCAGGATGAAGTCGCACAGCACGGGATTCTTCGGCAGCAGCGAGCCGTGCGAGTAGGTGGCGAACACGTTGTTGTAGCGTGCGCCCTCGGTCTGGTCCTCGCCGTTGTTGCCGTAGCCCTTTATCATCATGCCGAGCGGCGCGACATCCTCACCGAGATAGGTTTTGCCCGAGTGATTCTCAAAGCCGACCACGATGGAGCCGCTGCTCTCGGGCGTTGTGCGGTACATGTAGTTGCCGATCATGCGCTCTTTCGCGCCGATGGTGTGCACATTGATCGCACCGATGAAGTCGAGCTGCACGCCGTCCCACGTTTTGTAATACTGGCCGAGCATCTGATAGCCGCCGCAGATGGCGAGGAACACCTTCTCCTCCTCAACAGCGGTGCAGATATCCTTGCCCTTGCCGGAGGCGAGGTCGCGCAGCAGCACCTCCTGCTCGAAGTCCTGTCCGCCGCCGATGAAGAAAATGTCGTACTTGTCCACATCGAGCGGCTGACCGATCGAGCACTCGTCCACATTGACGCTGATGCCGCGGCTCTCCAGACGGCGCTTCATCGTGATAATGTTGCCCCGGTCACCGTACAGATTGAGAATGTCGGGGTAAAGATGGCAGATATTCAGTTCCATTGCAGTTTCCCCCTTATTCGTAGAACGCCTTAACGTCGGTGTGCTTGCTGATCTCACCGCGCAGGTCGAACATGGCAGTGTATGTCGGCATAAGGAATGCCGGTGTCTCATCCGAGCCGATCTCGGCCAGCAGCCTGTCGTACTCGCGGATAACCTCGATACGCTCGGGGGCAAAGCCTGCGTACTTGAGACGCAGCGCCATATCATCCGCACGCACGCCGGAAACCAGTACGCGTGTAAAGCGCACCTGCTGGTCGGCGAGTGCCTCGAAGTCAACGTCCCAGATCCAGCTGATGTCCGTGCCGTCCGCGAAGCGGTCGTTGAGCAGGAACGCCAGCTTGTAATTGCCCTCATCGTGCGCGATCAGGTTGATGACCTGATTGGAAGCCGGCAGGATTCTTTTTTACCAGCATCATGCGCGCCTGTGCCTGACCGAGCTTGAACTGCTCGGCACGGCCGAAGCCGCATTCGAACTGTGAAAGTGCGCTGACCGCGGTCTGCTCATCAATGCCGACAACGTGCGCGACAGCGGCTTCTGCGGCGGCGTTGTAGATGTTGTAGCCGCCCGGCAGGTTGACGTGTACCTCGTGCTCGTGACCGAAGATGTCCAGGATGATGTCGGACGAGTCCGCGCCGGTGGTGAGCACCTTGGTGACAGCGACCTGCGGCGTCTGGCGGTGGTAGCCGCACTTCGGGCAGCGAAATGCGCCCAGATGCCCGTAAGTACGGTAGTCGTACACATATTCGGTCTTGCAGTGGATGCAGTGCGGCGCGTCGGACAGCTCGTGAGCGGTCTCCTTGTAAATCGGGACATTCACGCCGAACCAGACGATCTTGTTCGGCACGCTGTCCGCAAGGGAAGCGGTGAGCGAGCAGTCCGCGTTCAGGCAGAGCGTTGCATTCGGCACATGCGTGATACCCTCGCGGATAGCGTTGAGCGTGTGCGTAATTTCGCCGTAGCGGTCAAGCTGGTCGCGGAAGATGTTGTTGACGACCAGACATTCGACCGGCAGGTATTCGCTCGTTTTGCGGAAGGCTGCCTCGTCGCACTCGATGAGCGCGTGCGTGTACGGGCATTTGCCGGACAGCGTGGAATGCTGTGCAAATACCGCGATGATGCCGGTCAGCAGGTTCGCGCCCGACTTGTTGGAGAAATATTTGAGTCCCGCATCGGCGAACGCCTGTTCGATCATGCGGGAGGTGGTGGTCTTGCCGTTCGTGCCGGTCACGACCGTGACCTTTACGCCGCGCGACAGCTCACCCAGAATATTTTTATCAATTTTCAGTGCCAGCTTGCCCGGTAGGTTGGTGCCGCCGCGTCCCAGCTTGCGCAGGACAGCGCCCGATGCCTTGCACACCAGCACCGCCAGTCTGGTTTGGAGTTTCATTGTTGTAACCTCTTTTTTCAAGTCATATAAAATAAGTATATCGCATTTTACGGCATAGTACAAGATAGCACAAGAAAGAAAATCGACAATACGCACGGTCGCAGGTCGTTGCGTATTGTCGATTTCTGTGGTATACTGTATGCGGCACTGTTCGACACGGAAAAAGCGGTTAGTCCCCTGGCACATCAGGGGTACTTCTGTCCCCTGCTTGGAAGGGGGGCTGTTTTATGAGTACATCCGAAGTATTGCAACTTTGTTTGGTAATCATCGGTATCTGTAACTTGTTTATACAGGCAAAAAAGAAGTAACCGCCACGTCTCCAAACCAAGCGGTTACTCTTTTTTAGATAATCTTGGGGACTAACCGTTTTGTCAGCAGTGCCACCATTTTTTGTGCTTTTATTATATCACTATTTTATTTTTTCGTCAACCTTTATACAGCAGTTTGCAGGAACGCTCTGCGGTCGTTCTGCAGTTTGCCAAGAGCAACAATTCGGTGCGCATATTGACATTTTGTGTGCATATGCTATCATAAAGCGCAATAAGGGAGTAGTCGGCGCGGTTGTTCCGCCGCGCGGCAGAGCCAACATACTGGGGAGGACGCTCCTCTGGTTTTGCATGAAATGACGAGACTTATCTGTTCTACGCGGCAGATGGGTCTTTTTTTGTGCCTGTTTTCCGCCGGATAAACGACTGAGGAGGACAAGAAAATGGGTTTGCTGGAGTTATTTTTGATCGCAGTCGGTCTGTCGATGGACGCGTTCGCGGTGTCTGTCTGCAAGGGACTGAGCGTGCGCACGCTCAAGGCTAAGCACGCGGTCATCTGCGGACTGTATTTCGGCGGCTTTCAGCTTTTAATGCCGCTCATTGGCTTTGCACTCGGCGTGCGCTTTCAGTCGCTCATCACGAGCATTGATCACTGGATCGCCTTTGTGCTGCTGGGGCTTATTGGCGCAAACATGGTGCGCGAGTCGCGCGAGCACGATGACGAAAGCGTCAGCGATTCGTTCCGCTTTATGACCATGCTGCCGCTTGCGGTTGCCACGAGCATTGACGCGCTTGCGGTCGGCGTGACGTTTGCGTTCCTGCAGGTCGATATCGTTCCGGCGGTGTCGTTTATCGGTGCAACCACGTTTGTGCTGTCGTGCATCGGCGTGAAAATCGGCCATGTGTTCGGCACAAAGTACAAGTCCCGTGCAGAGCTGTTCGGCGGTATCGTGCTGATTTTGATGGGTCTCAAAATCCTGCTGGAGCATTTGGGTTTTCTGGGATAACAAAAGGCACCTCAATGAGGTGCCTTTTTACTGTCTCTATGCGTTTTTAGTCGAGAATCATTCAGCTGCAGCCTGTACGCCCGCCATATCCTGTACGGTCTTGCAGGTCAGCTCCTTGCTGATCTTGCCCGCAAAGCCGGTCAGCGTCTTACCGGACCGATCTCGCACGCCGAGGTCAGACCGGCAGCCATGCCGTTCTTCACCAGCTGCGTCCAGCGAACCGGAGAGATCATGTGCTGCTCGAGATGTGCCGGCAGGTCGGAGCAGTCGTAAACCTTGCCGTCGAGGTTGGAGTAAATATCCATCTTCGGTGCGGAGAAGGTAAAGTCCGCAACGTAAGCGCGCAGCTCTGCGGCAGCCTTTTGCCATCAGCGGGGTGTGGAATGCCGGATACCGCAAGCGGGAGCGCGCGGCGTGCGCCGGCGGCCTTGCAGTTTTTCGATC
>VOFJ01001221.1_pt1 | contig 47572 bp, 74 predicted proteins | sample 5384081 | NCBI WGS metagenome assembly VOFJ01 (sample SAMN12384729, study PRJNA508395) | human gut metagenome | isolation source: healthy gut I | host: Homo sapiens
TTTACAGATTTTTTTATTCGTGTGTTGCGTCGTACTCAGTCTTCCATCCATCTACGAATGCTGTCACAACGCCATCCCAGTCGCCGGTACCCTGTGCATACTCAAGTAATGCAGAACCAACGCCATCTTTCCATGTCTCAGAAGGAATAGTGGAGAAGTTCCATGTTACAGAATACTTGCCAGCTTTGGTGTAAGCTGCATCTGCCTGGATGAATACATTGTCTGCTGTGTAACCGTCAGCGAAAGTATCAAACGGTGTTGTGAATCCCATTACATTAGCCATGGAATCACGTCCCTCATCAGATGTGATTACCCACTCAAGGAAATCAAGTGTTGCCTGCTGATCCTCTGCGGATGCCTGATTATTAACGCACCAGTAGTTCTCAGAACCTGTGCAGAGTCCCTGATTTTCCTCACCGTCCACACCAATGTAGATCGGCATCATGCTCATGTCCTCAGCTGTTACGAGATAACCGTTATCCTCATTGGTCAGGTTGCTGTTGTACTCCCATGTACCGTTCTGGTAGAAAACAGCCTCTTCCATACCGAACTCGGACTCAGCCTCGTCACCGGTCTTGCTGGAAAGAAGACCCGGCTCACAGGTGGAATCTGTAATGTAGAGATCCCAGATCTGCTTATAGTTGTCAAGGTATGTACCCTCGATTGCATCGGTGGAATCAATGCCCTTGTCCTTGTACTCATAGTAGATCGGAAGGTTTGCAAGGTGTGTCTTAAATCTCCAGTCGGAAGATCCATCCATACCTGCGGAAGTAAATGCTCCCTTTAAGTCATATCCGAACTGATCGTTGATCTCGTCTAATCTTGCCTGAATGTCGTCTGCCACTGCCTTTAATGTTTCAAAGTTGTTGATGTCTTCCGGAGAAGAGATCACTGCGTTGTCCATTGTGCAGTAGTCGTTTAAGATCGTCTTGTTGTAAATGATGCCATAAGTCTCGATTACATATGCGATACCGGGAACCTCGCCGGCGTCATTCTTCACAGTGCATAGTCATCGCTGGTCAGATGGGAGTAGATCTCGCTGTTTGAAAGATCCAGACAGTAATCCTTCCAGTTTGCAAGTCCTACCGGTCCGTTTACCTGGAATAAGGTAGGAGCTTCGGTCTTGGCGATCTCTGACTTTAACGTCTGCTCGTAAGTACCGTCTGCTGCTGTGATAACCGTTACTGGAACACCTGTCTGCTCTGTGTAGGTTGCTGCCAGATCCTGCCATGCCTGATCCTGCTCCGGCTTGAAGTTCAGATAATAAACTGAACCACCCGCTGCATCCGTCTTCGCTGCATCTGTATCTGCCGCCTCTGTGGTTGTTGCAGCTGCATCGTTTCCTGTGGTAGCTGCTGCGTTACTGTCTGTTGTGCTGCTGTCCCCACATCCAGTAAACATCGTTGCGAGCATTGCACTTGCAAGCATTACGGATAACACTTTTCTTTTCATAAATTTACCCTCCTGATATGATTTGTTCAACTTCTTCTGTAACGTTTTTCCGGTATTGTTATCGGTAATGTTTCCGGTAACGTTTTCAGTTGATGGTTAGATTATATTTCCATGCGTCAGGAAATGCAATACCCAATCGTTATTTTCCACATTATTGCCAAGTTTCAAGAATACATTTTGTGATATTTGTACAAAAGAAAGGCTGCCGCAATAAGCATAGACCTCTTTGGGGTGATAAGTGATATTATTAGAAACACACTTGGGGATTTCATGTGGAAATGCAGGTGGAAATTCGGTTGAGAAAAATGTGAGCATTTCTTCCAGCTGAATGTTTGCATCGAATTCCGTGTCTCTTCCACGTTTGGACAATCCGACGGGTGCATGTCCGTCACACCGGAGACAATGGGCGGACTTTCTGGTGTCCCCTAATGGCACCTCTTCACAGACAATATAAAACCGCGCGAACCGAAACTCGCCAGCATCTGCTATTGAAAATAAGGCAGATGCCGACTCAGACATCGGCTTCGCGCGGTTATGTTTTTTGTTCCAGAGGTGCCAATAAGGGACACACACAGAAAGTCCTACAAATTGTCTTCCGGGATGCGGACATGACCCGCGGAGTGCTCCAAACTTGAAAGACACGGATCATCGAAGATGCAGACATTCGGCTGGTTAGAAATTCCACATTTTTTGAACCGAATTTCCAGCTGCATTTCCACATGAAATCCCACGGTGTGGTCTTCTCATAATATTACTTATCAAAGCAAGATATGCTTATTGCGGCAACCTTTCATCCTGCACATTCTGTCTGATCAAAGATCTTATCGTCCTCCCGTCATGCGAAGACTCTCCACCCCATAAACGATCACGCCTGTCAGCCAGACAAAAAGCACCATCGTAAGCGGAAGCATCCCGAAATGCCAGGACAGCATCCCGATAAAGCAGACCAGAAACATTCCGAGCGCCGCATAATTCATTGCGGTGTAGGCACGGAACGCCGCGCGGTATATCTGCAGCTGTTCGGCCTCATCACAGCTTGCGATCCACGTTTTCTGGAACTTCAGATCGTAAACGCTTCCCTTCTTTTCCGGATTGATCTCCTTCGTAAAATTCACAATCCGGTTCTGGGCGGTTACCGTTACGACCATAACCGCAATCAGTCCGAGAAATGTGGCTGCTATTTTCACCCACGGAATCTCTTCTTCCCAGCCGCTGTCTATGCCGGTGGACTTCATGCCGGCTGCAAAAAAGAAAAATCCGGCAATGAGCGCCACATTCGTGACAATCACACCAATGCCCAGTTTCCGCTCGATCTTTTCGATCAACTGCTCTTCCTCGCCGTCCCAGCGCCTGTATTCTGCTCTGCCGCCGCGAAGCATTCCGTCATCCACACAGCCAGAGCTGCCGCGATCACAAGATTTGCATAGGGTGCGATCTTTTTGAAGTCCCGCTGTGATTCCTGCGCCGATATCCGCCTGTTCCTTTGCCGCCATGGTCGAAAACGCGCCTGTTATCCCGCCCACAACCATGGCTGCCAAAAGAAGCACGATAAACTTGCGGAATGCCCGTCTGTCCTCTCTCTGATTCTCCTCAATCTTCGGGTTGCATTTCTCTGTCCCGTCAGTCATACGCTTCTCCTCCCTGCCTGCTATTTCTCTTCCTCCGGTTCTTCCTCATAGGTAAAAAAATGGCTTCCACCGGAACCTCAAACACTTTTGCAATCTTAAGCGCCAACGTCACCGACGGCGAGTAATCCCCCGCGCTCGATCTGACTGATGGTCTGCCTGGATACTCCGACCAGCTGTCCCATCTCGTGCTGATTGACGTTGATTTTTGCCCGATATTCTTTTAAATGATTATATAACGGCATAAATCCTCCATATCCCAATGTGCTTTTCACACAACGCACCGCTTTTTTTGCGGCACATTTTCTCACACCGTTATTATAGATATGACAAGGAAAGTTGTCAATACATTTTTGACAACTTTCCTTGTCACATCAGTGCATCCGCCAGCGCATGACTGACGGAACAACCATAGCGGCATACTATTGTAAATCTGTTTGGAAAATGCTAAAATTCAGATATAAGAGTATGTTATGGAAAGGGAATCACATCCAATTATGAAAGAGATCATCAAACATAAGATAACCCACAATGTCAACCGCTTAAAGACTTCCCTGAAATGGGTGGTATTCGCCATCCTCTCCGGTGTGCTGGTCGGATCTGTGGGCACACTTTTTTATCTGTGCATGGCCCTCGTCACGCTCGTCCGCACAAAAAAAATCCGTGGCTTATTTTCCTGCTTCCGGTCGGAGGTATTCTCATTGTAGGTGCCTACCGCCTGCTTCACGATGAGCGCGATACCGGCACAAACCTTGTACTCTCCGCCATCCATTCCGGCGATGAACTGCCGCTGCGCATGGCGCCGCTCATTTTTATCTCGACGCTGATCACCCACCTGTTCGGCGGTTCTGCCGGCCGTGAGGGTGCTGCCCTGCAGCTCGGCGGCAGTATTGGAAACGGTCTGGGACGTCTGTTTCATTTTTGATGAGAAGGACAAGCACATCATGATCATGTGCGGTATGAGCGCTGCGTTTTTCCGCGCTGTTCGGCACTCCGATGGCAGCCGCCATCTTCTCCATGGAGGTGGTGAGTGTCGGCATCATGTACTATGCCGCCCTCGTGCCATGTGTGATCTCCTCGCTGATCGCCCACGCGATTGCCACCTCGTTCGGCGTGAGCCCGGACGGCTTCCCGCTCGGAAAAATTCCGGATTTTACGATCGGCTCCGCCGTTGAAATTTCCATCCTCGCCATCTTATGTGCGCTGGTGAGCATTCTCTTCTGCGTGATGCTGCACGGTTCAGATCATCTGTATAAGAAGTTTTTCAAAAATCCCTATCTGCGCGTCTTCGCCGGTGGATGCATTGTCGTCGTGCTGACACTGCTCGTCGGAGATCAGACCTACAACGGTACGGGCATCAACATCATCGCCCGCTGCATGGACGGTACCGTCCGCCCGGAGGCGTTCTTCTTGAAAATGCTTTTTTACCGCCGTCACACTCGGCGCAGGATACAAAGGCGGCGAGATCGTCCCGTCTCTCTTTACCGGAGCGGCATTCGGCTGTCTGTTCGGAAATGTTCTCGGATTTTCGCCGACCCTGTGCACAGCGGTTGGCATGTCCGCAGTCTTCTGCGGCGTGACAAACTGCCCGATCACCTCACTGCTCATCAGCTTTGAGCTGTTTGGATATGACGGTATGCCGTATTTCCTTCTCGCCATCGCGTTCAGCTATATGCTGTCTGGCTACTTTGGTCTCTACCAGAGCCAGAAGATCGTCTACTCCAAGTACAAGACTAACTATATCAACAAAAAGACGCACTAGACAGGAATAGAAAAGCGCCGTCACACGGCGGTGCTTGTCATGAGTAACAGGATAGGAGATTAGAGGGCACAAAGTTCCGAATGTATCTGCCAAGGCAGATCTTTGAAGTAAAATCTGAGTATTTCTTCCATGCCGCGTCTGACATCCTATTCTGTGTCTTTGCCGCGTCTGGGCAATCCACAGAGTGTGTCCGACAAGCCGCAGACAATGGGCGGGCGTTCTAGCGCCCCTTATCGAATTGCTTCACAGACAATATAAAACCGCGCGAACCGAAACTCGCTGCCATCTGCTATTAAAAAAATAAGGCAGATGGCAACTCAAACATCGGCTTCGCGCGGTTATGTTTTGTTCAGCAATTCGATAAGGGGCACACGAACACCCTAAAATTGTCTGCCGGCCTGCGGACACAGTCCGTGGAGTGCTCCAGACTTGGAAAGACACGGATCATCAAAGATGCCGGACGCGGCATGGTTAGAAATACCGGATTTTGCGGTCAGATCTGCCTTGGACAGATATCATCCGGAACGTTTGGCTCCTATTTTTTTTCCTGGTATCACTCATAATAATCAGCGCCTCGTGTGGCAGCGCTTTTCTATCTCCTATTCTTTCTCGATACAACGGTCGAGCTGTGCGAGCAGATCTTCGTACTTGCAGAGCCCCTGCTTGCGCCAGTCGCATTTTCCACAGTTCTCCATAAAGAAATCCATGTTCATCGCCGCGCGTGCGTGTCTGCACATCTCGCGGTATGTATAGACCCTGTTCTCCTCGAGTCCGAAGAATTCGATGACCCGGCGGTCTTTGTTCACGACACGGTTGTGGTTGTGGACGCACTCGTTCGTCTCCGTCCGGTTCGGACAATTCGCACAGATCATATCCGGTTCCGCCACCAGAAGAAGTTCCTCGTCCGGATCTTTTCGCAGGCGCTCCACCACCGCCGTCATATTTTCACAAAACGCACCGCTGTAGCCTTTTCCCTCATAGAGCGAAGTACAGACGATGTGATGTCCTCTGAATTTGTCTGCCATAGCAACTGTACACTCCTAAACTGCCGCTTTTGTCTTCTCTTCCAGAATATTTCCTGCTGCAAGCGCCTTGCGGATCGGAATTGCCACCAGATACGCGCCCACAACGGAGATCACGTCCTTCACAATGGTAAGGAACAGATACCGCTACGAAAGCAGCCGGAAACGGTGTGGCAGCCACGATGGCGAACTGAATGACACCGAGCAGATGACACACAGCAAGACCGGCAAGTCCTAACAGCACGCGGAGCCAGATCTGCTTCTGTGCCATGCCCACGCCGCAGAGCATTGTCAGGAAAATGAATCCCCAGATAAATCCGCCGCTGTAGCCGGCAAGCCAGGACGGTCCGCCTGTCATTCCCGCAAACACCGGAACGCCTACTGTACCGAGCAGGATATAGATCAATGTGGATGATGTTCCCTTTTTCCAGCCGAGCACATAGCCGCACAGCGCCATTGCAAAAAGTCTGAAGTGTCACCGGAACGCCGGTCGGCATCGGGATCGTCAAGATGGACAACACGCTAAGCACTGCCGTAAACATACCCACTGTTACAATTGTCTTTGTTGAAATCTTCATGATTCTCCTCGTTTCCGCAGGAATCGCATATTTTACCGCTCTTTCCTGCTGCTTTTTTCGCGCAGAAATCCCCTATGGGTCTCTCTGTCTGCAAAAACAATCATAACACTTTTTTGTCGATTGTCAACCTGTTTTGTCTCGCGGTTGACAATTCTCTAATTACATTTCCGGTTCTTTCCAAAAAATCAGGTCGTAATTGATACTGTGATAGAAAACCTCCTCGATATCACAGGACGATATATCATAGTTGCCAAGCATCCACATCACCTTCGCAATCACGGACTCTAACGTCATATCGTAGGACTCTAAGAAACGGCAATATTCCTTCATATTGTGGCCGACCTCGTAGACCGTCATATCCGCTTCCCTCGTGCGCCACCTGCGTCGCCATGACCACCAGCTTGTCCGGATGCTCCTGGCACAGCCGGTAAAACTCCTCTGCGATAGACTGCGGTATACCGCCCACGCCAAAGCTCTCCACAATGATACAGTCATAATTTTCAAAAAATACTCTTTAACACCTTGGGACGGATTCCCGGGATCAGCTTCATCAGGAAAACATTTTCATCCAGCTTCTCATAGAACCGGACTTCCTCCTCGTACGGAAGCATGGGGATATAGCGCATAATATTCATGTCCTGTATCACGGCGAGCGACGGATAGTCAATACTGGAAAATGCATTGTAGCTCTTGGACCGCACCTTCTTGGCGCGGGTTCCGGCGATGACTTTTCCGTCAAACACAATCTGTACCCCCTGTGAGCGGTCATCGGCAGCATATAAAAAGCTGTCGATCAGGTTCGACTTCGCGTCCGTGATCTCCAGGTCGATCGGCTTCTGCGCACCGGTAATCACAATCGGCTTTTTCGTGTTCTGCACCATATAGGAAAGCGCCGCTGCCGTGTACGCCATCGTATCTGTCCCATGGGCAATCACGAATCCGTCAAAATCGTCGTAGTGCTCCCAAATCGCATGAACCATGAGTTTCCAGTGCGACGGCTCCATGTTGGTGCTGTCCAGATTTAAAAAGCTGAACCGCCTCGACATCGCCAGATCTCTTTTACCTGCGGAATATACTCGATCAGCTCCTCCGGTGTAATCTGCGGTTTTAAGCCGTTATCCGACTTTCTGGACGCAATCGTTCCTCCGGTTGCCAGTAATAAAATACGTTTCTTCTGCTGCATACTCTCTCTCCGTTCTATCGTAATAATCCCCTCAGTGCAGCAAGAAGCGCCTCCACGTTTTCCTCTTTGGTTGCCCAGCAGGTACAGATGCGGACAGCGCTATGCGTATCGTCCACACGCGCCTGATATTCAAATGCAAAATCGTCTTTTAACTTTTCAAGCACCGCATCCGGAAGAATCACAAACTGCTGGTTCGACGGCGAGTCCACATAAAATTTTACGCCCATGTCCTTTAGCTCATCATGGATCTTTTCCGCAAGCCTTGATGCATGCGCCGAGATCTCAAAATACCTTTTCTCCTCGAATAGCGTGAGGAACTGGATGCCGAGCAGTCTGCCTTTTGCCAGCATGCCGCCCCGCTGCTTCATATTGTAACGGAAATCGCGCTTCAATTCCTCGTTTGTGATCACAACCGCCTCGCCAAAGAGCGCTCCGACCTTGGTTCCTCCGATGTAGAAGACATCCGTGAGTGCCGCCACATCGGCAAGTGTCAGATCATTTTCCCGGCATGTAAGACCGTAGCCCAGTCTTGCACCGTCTAAAAACAGATAAAGCCCTCTCTCTTTGCAGACATCATAGATCGCCTCCAGCTCCGCTTTTTTATAGATCGTGCCAATCTCCGTCGGATTGGAAATATAGACCATCTTCGGCTGAACCGTGTGTTCAAAACTTGCGTCGGCATAATGCGCGTCCGTATATGCGGCAATCTGTTCTGCTGTCAGTTTGCCGTCCGCCGTCTCGATCGTAAGGCACTTGTGTCCGCAGGACTCCAGTGCTCCCGTCTCATGTACGTTGATGTGTCCGGTCACCGCAGTGATCACACCCTGATAGTGTCTTAATGCAGCCGAAATCACTGTCACATCTTCGTCTGTGTTCCTCCCACCAGAAAATGCACCGCTGCCTCCGGTGCGGCGCACGCCTCTTTTATCTTCTCTGCAGCTGCCGCACAATATGCATCCTCCCCCATATCCCGGGGTCTGTTCCATGTTGGTTGCCGCAAGTCTCTCTAAGATCGCCGGATGGCATCCTTCTGTGTAATCACTGTTAAACCGTATCATCTCTCTGATTCCTTTTCTCTATGAATTTGAGACGCGAACCAGCTCCTCCAGCTTCTGTGCCGCTGCGCCACTGTCGATCGCCTCTGCCGCTAATTTTACACCCGCTTCCATAGATTCCGCAACCCCTCCGACATAAAGAGTTGCACCTGCGTTCAAAAGAACGATGTCACGCTTGGCGCCGCGCTCCGTTCCGTCCAGAATGGCTCTCGTAATCTTTGCGTTTTCCCCGCCGCTTCCGCCACGCAGCTCCTCCAGCGATACGCGCTTCATACCGAACTGCTCCGGTGTGATGGTAAATGTTGTCACCGCTCCATCTCGGATCTCGGATACCGTGGTCGCTCCTGTCAGCGTAATCTCATCCATGTTGTCCTCACCGCTGACTACATACGCGCGCTCCACCCCAAGTCTGCTCATCGCCGTCGCTACCTTTTCCGTGAGTGACGGACTGTAGACACCGACCACCATATTTTTTGCGCGAGACGGATTAGCGAGCGGTCCTAAGATATTAAAGACGGTACGGATTCCCATCTCGCTGCGCGCCTGCCCGACATAGCGCATGGACTTGTTAAAAAGCTGCGCAAACATGAAACCGATTCCGGTCTTCTCCACACACTTCTCCACTTTCTTCGGGTCTGCCATGATATTGACGCCGAGCGCCTCTAACACATCCCCGGCGCCCGATTTCGACGAGATGGAGCGGTTTCCGTGTTTTGCCACCGGAAGTCCCGCCGCAGCCACCACGAACGCCGACGTAGTGGACACGTTAAAGGTAAATGTGCGGTCTCCGCCGGTTCCCACCAGATCAGATCGATATAATTGTTAACCTTCGGGGAAATCGTCTCAGCCTTGTCGCGGAGCACCACCGCAAATCCTGCCAGTTCATCCAGTGTCTCGCCCCCTTCACGCGCTCCAGCGCCAGAAACGCCGCGATCTGCGCCTGCGTCGCATCACCGCTTAACATGATGTCCATCGCCCCTTTTGCTTCTTCCTCAGTCAGATTCTCTCCCTCAGCAACCTTTGCAATATATTCTTTCATCCCTTTTTTCCCCCTCTATGCGTTCAGTTCTTCTTTTTAAAGGTCCGGCAGTATGTCTCCGCCGCCTCCGGCGCAAAGCCCTGCTCCTCCAGCAGCCTGATAAAATAACTTCCGACGATCGCTCCGTCGATCAGATCCGCAAGCGGCAGGACATCCGCCGCCGTCCGGATGCCAAAGCCCATCATCACCGGCAGATCCGTCGCTTCCCGTACCGAGGTAAGATAGCTTCTTACCTCCTTATGGAACTCTGCTCCCTGCCCCGTGACACCCATGGACGATACACAGTAGACGAACCCCCGCGCTCCGGCGAGAATCTTTGGAATCCGCGCCCCGGACACTGGCGACACGAGCTGGATTAAGATCGTATCCTCCGATGCATCTAGCGCTGTCATAAGTTCCTCCTGCTCCTCAAACGGCAGATCCGGAACGATCAGTCCGTCCACCCCCGCCTCATTGCATCTTTTTACAAACGCTTCCACGCCGTAGTGCAGGATCGTGTTGTAATACATCATGAAGATGATCGGGACCGTCTACACCCTCCGTGCGCAGTTCCTGCATCATTGCAAAAATCTTCTTCACATTCACCCCGCCGCAGATTGCACGGTACGATGCGTCCTGGATGACCGGTCCGTCCGCCACCGGATCGGAAAACGGCACGCCAAGCTCAATCACGTCGCAGCCGCCGCGCTCCTGCGCCCGGATGATTTCCTTTGTGGCTGCCAGATCCGGCAGTCCCGCGGTAACATAAGTAATAAATGCTTTCTCCCTGCTTTTTGCTGCAGGCGTTCATACGCGCTTCTATTCGATTCATATCTGTCATATCCTCCCTCGCCGGACAACTTTCCGGCTCAATTTAAATATCCTTTTCCTGCAAGATAATCTGCGATCGTATTGACATCCTTGTCGCCGCGGCCCGACAGACAGATGACCATGGTCTCCTTTGCCGCCTGCTTCTCACCGACCGGCTCTTTGCGCTCCCTCGCGCACTTCATCGCATAGGCAACCGCATGGGCGCTCTCGATCGCAGGAATGATTCCCTCCAGTCTGCACAGCTCCATCAGCGCATCCATCGCCTCATCATCCCGGATTGCCACATATTCCGCACGGCCGCTCTCCTTTAAGTACGCGTGCTCTGGACCGACGCCCGGATAATCCAGCCCCGCCGAGATGGAGTGCGCAAGTTGGACATTGCCGTCCGCATCCTGCAGCAGGTAGGAACGCATGCCGTGCAGAACTCCCGGCTCGCCGAGCGCCATCGCCGACGCGTGTTCCCCGGTCTCGATTCCCTTTCCGGCTGCCTCCACGCCAATCAGCTTTACCCCCTTCTCCTCAATAAAATCCGCAAACATGCCGATGGAGTTCGATCCGCCTCCCACACATGCCAGCACGACATCCGGAAGCTTGCCCTCCGCCGCAAGGATCTGTTTTTTCGCCTCGCGGCTGATGACGCTCTGAAACTCCTTCACCATCTTCGGGTACGGATACGGTCCCACAGCCGAACCGATGATGTAAAAGGTATCCTCCGCCGTTCTTGCCCAGGTGCGGATCGCCTCGTTGGTCGCATCCTTTAGCGTATTGCTTCCGGAAGTGACACTGACAACTTTCGCGCCGAGCATCTCCATGCGCATTACGTTTAGTGACTGTCTTTTGATATCCTCGGCTCCCCATATAGACCGTGCACTCCATGTCAAAGAGCGCTGCGCCAGTTGCCGTCGCCACGCCGTGCTGCCCCGCTCCGGTCTCTGCGATCACCTTTTTCTTGCCCATGCGCTTCGCCAGCAGAATCTGTCCGATCACATTGTTGATCTTGTGCGCGCCGAGATGGTTTAAATCCTCACGCTTTAAATACATTTTCATGCCGTATTTTCACTGAGACGCTCCGCGTAATACAGCGGTGTCTCTCTCCCGACATACTGTTCCAGATAATAGTGGTATTGTTTGAGAAATTCCGGATCACGGATTGCTTCCTCGAATGCCGCATCCAGTTCCTCTAAAGTATTCATCAGCGACTCCGCCACATACTGTCCGCCAAATGCTCCATAATATGCTTTCCTGTTCATGTCTCGTCTTTCCTTTCCTGATCACGTTCCGCCGCGCCTTCTTCTTCCTGTTCAGACGCCTTCTGTTTTTTGTACGGATTTTTTAAATTCTTTAATCTTGATTATACTTTTTGCCATCGTTCCGTCGCACAGCGTTTCCACGCCGCTGCTGACATCTGCGACATCGGGGGCAAAGATTCTGATTCCCTCCGCCACATTCTCTGCGTTAAGTCCGCCTGCCAGCACAAAAGTAAGCCCTTCTGCCAGCAGTTTCTCCCGGAATGCACGCACGGCGCAGCACATCTCATCCTGCCCGTCCTGTTCCCAGCCGAACGTCTTTCCGCTGCCGTATGCCCCGGCATCGAGCACAATCCCGGCAATCCGGTGATATTCTTCTCTGCGCCATCGGCGAACCTCGGCAGGATCACGGAGGTTGACTGCCAGCCACACCGGCAGCTTCGTCTGCGCTGCGATCCGCTCCGCCTCTGCGGCGTCCACGCCATGCACCTGCAGCAGATCAAATCCTGCCCGCCCGATGTCCTCGATCAACGCTCTCTCCGGCGCGACCGTCACGGCTACTTTTCTTATACCTTTATTTAATTTTTCAAATAATTGTCTTGCTTTCTGCACTGTGACATAACGTTTACTTTTCTCGTACAGCACGAACCCAGCGTAATCCACACCTGTCTCATTGAGCGCTGCTACCTCATCCCTCTCCTGTGATGCCGCAGATCTTGATCTTCGTCAATGTCCATCCTCCCTACCGCTGCTTCCAGCGCGCTGCCACCTCTCCCGGGTGCTCCGCCTCCATAAAGGCTCTCCCTGATCAGAAATGCATTCACACCGCATGCTTTTAAGAACTCCACATCCTCATCCGATACAATGCCGCTTTCCGCCACCAGAAGCTTCTCCTGCGGCACCATGCGGCTTAATCGCTCCGTTGTTTGCAGGTCAATGGAAAAATCCTTCAGATTGCGGTTGTTGACGCCGATGATCTTTGCATCCAGCTTTAACGCCTGCTCCATCTCCGCCTCGTCGTGTACCTCGACTAACGCATCCAGCCCCAGCTCCCCTGCAAGCTGGTAGAATTCATGCATCTGCACATCGTCTAAGATTGCCGCAATGAGAAGCACCGCATCCGCGCCGATCGCCCGCGCCTCATAGAACTGGTATGGATCAATCATGAAATCCTTGCGCAGGATCGGAAGATCGGTCATCTGCCGGATCTGTTCTAAGTACGCCGTGCTTCCGTCAAAGTGATCCTCCTCCGTCAGGCAGGAGATCGCATCCACAGAAGCATTGTATTCCTCAATTCTATCCAGTAAGTTAATCTTGCTTTTAATTTTACCGAGACTTGGGGACGCCTTTTTTGAACTCTCCGATGATGGAAATGACATCTCCCTCAAGCGCTCCCTTAAAATCATGATGGCTGCCCTCATACGCCTCCGCCAGCTTTCGCATCTCCTGCTCCGGTATCCGTCTCTTATGTTCCGGCAGTCTTCTTTTTTATCGCTCACAATCTGATCCAGTATCATACGCTGCTCCTCCCTTAAATGACACCCGACAGGAAATTCTCGATCATCCGCTTTCCGTGTTCCGTGTAGATGGACTCGGGGTGGAACTGGAGACCGACCACCGGATACTCTTTGTGCCGCATCGCCATAATCTCGCCGTCCGCGGTCTGCGCGGTGACTTTCAGGCACTCCGGCAGATCGTCTCTTAGCACCGCCAGGGAATGATACCTTGCCACCTTAACCGGCGTGTCGATCCCGGTAAAGACGCCGTCCAGACAGTGTGTGACCTCGGACTGTTTTCCGTGGAATAATGTCTTCGCATAGCTCACGGTTCCTCCGAACGCCTCACCGATGCACTGATGTCCGAGACAGATGCCAAGAATCGGTATTTTATTGTAGAAATGTTTTACGACATCCATGCAGATTCCCGCCTCTTTTGGGCTTTTAGGTCCCGGTGAAAGCACAATGCGCTCCGGCTGCATATCTTCTATCTCCCCGATCGTAATGGCATCGTTGCGCACCACCCGGATGTCCGGCGTGAAGGTTCCGATATATTGATAGAGGTTATAGGTAAAGGAATCATAGTTGTCAATCAAAGAAGAATCATAAGTTTTCCTCCTCCAGAAGTGTTCTTGCAAGCGCCATCACTTTGTTGCAGCATTCCTGATATTCTTTTTTTCCGGCACGGAGTCCGCGACGATTCCCGCACCCGCCTGCAGATAGACCTCTCTGCCCTTCTTGATCATCGTGCGGATCGTGATACAAAAATCCATATCTCCCGAAAAATCGACATAACCGGTCGCACCGCCGTAGAGCCCGCGCCGTACCTCCTCCAATTCCTCAATGATCTCCATTGCCCGGATCTTTGGTGCACCGCTTAACGTTCCTGCCGGCAGGAAGGATGCCAGCAGATCAAACGGATGATAGCTGCCCTTTTTTCCTTCCCTCCACCATGGATACGATGTGCATGACATGGGAATAATTCCGCACATTCATAAAATCCGTGACCTTGACTGTTCCGAATTCCGAGATGCGCCCCATATCGTTTCGCGCCAGATCCACCAGCATCACATGCTCGGCACGCTCTTTCTCATCTGCCAGAAGTTCTCTGTGGAGTGCTTCATCCTCCTCCACTGTCTTTCCTCTCGGTCTTGTCCCTGCAATCGGACAGGTAAAAACGCGTTTTCCCTGCTGTTTTTACTAACATCTCCGGCGAACTTCCGATCACCTCAAAATCACCGAACTGGAAGTAATAAAGATACGGCGACGGATTCAACTCGCGAAGCTCCTTATAGAGAGAAAAAACCGTCGCGTCCGGTCTCCACCGTCCAGCGCTGGGAGAGTACCGTCTGAAAGATATGTCCTTCTCTGATATAGTGTCTGATCTTCTCCACCTTCGCGCTGTAAGCGGCAAGCGTATCCGACTTTTTGCGGATGACGCCGTCCCTTTTTTTCCGCCCTCCGGCTGCGCCGCCTCTTTCATCCCGTGCCCGGTGTTCTCTTCACACCTGCTGTCACATCCTCCCTCTGTCCGCTCCGGATGCATGGCGCGCCGGATCAGCTCTTCCGCCGTCACGCCGGCACGCTTTCTTCCTTCCTCCGTCTCCTCCTCTAAGACAACCGCGGTCAGCGTCTCCGCCACATAGTCCATCACGATAAACGCTTTCATCAACATCAGCTGAATCGTCTCAATCCCGGATCTCATCCGGATTCTTCTCCGGCAGTTTTTCCGAGTAGCGGATAAAATCGTAGCCGACATTGCCCACCAGTCCGCCAGAAAAAATTCAGTTCATCATTCTCCTTATGAATCTCAAATTCATCATAATATTCTTTTAACAACGCTAACGGATTGCCCCTGCGCACCTCGCGCTCCCCGCTCTTTTTGTGATGACAAGCGACTCCCCCTCCGAGGAGATCAGTTCCTCCGGTTCCCCAAAAACGTATACCGGTCATAGTTCTTGTCATAGCTCTCGAGCAGAAATCCCTTTCTGCTTCCGACCAGATTCTCGTACATCGCCGTCGGCGTCTCGTTCACAATGCTGACTGTTTTCTTGTAGACCTTATAGATGCGCTTCATAAATCCTCCTCTTTCTTCTTTTTAATTCATAGAAAATGCGTCCCATCAAGAAAGAATCCTGACCGGAGGGCTTTTTAATTCATTGGACGTAATTTCCCATGAATTAAAAAAAATCCCTGACCCGGTAAACCGGATCAGGGACGAATGTCTCGTGGTGCCACCCTTCTTCTCTTGCCATGCTTAGCTTTCTCTCTTTTTATCAGCCGTCCTCACCGGACTCATCTGACAGAAGATACAAAAAGCGGATACCTCCAAACTGGAAATATCCGCCACCAATCATGTATAGACTCTCAGATACAGATGTTCTCTATATCGTACCCCTGTAACGTGAGGACACGGCTTCCGCTACTCGGCTGCTGTTATCCGCCTTTCACTTTGCTCTCGCAAATCCATTCCATCCATACTATCCTGCCTGCTCCCACCGCCCCAGGCTCTCTGTGAAGAATCGTACAGTGTACTCCTTTTTGCTCAACGATTTCTCATTTATTTGTCAGTAGTTTATCGCACTAATGTGGCAATGTCAAGAAGTTTTTTATTTTCCCGTCACCTTTTTCTATCAATATGATATACTTTAAGCATTGATCCTGTTACAGGAAATGGAGGAGCTCTCAGATGAACAATGATGTATTTGAAACAATGCCCGTACCGAAAGCCTATTTCAAGATGGCTCTGCCTGTGGTGTTCGGCATGGTCATCAGCCTTGTATACAATATGGTCGACACATGGTTTATTGCAAAGACCCAGAACACCAGCCTCGTCGCCGGCGTCTCTCTCTGCGCCCCGGTGTTCAGTCTCATGATTGCATTCGGTGATATTTTCGGGCTTGGCGGAAGTTCCGCCATCTCAAGACTTTTCGGGAAAAAAGATTATGACACCGCGCGGCGGATCAGTGCTTTCTGCCTTCTCGGCTCCATCTTCTTCGGCATTGCTGTTGCCGTTCTGATGCTGCTTTTTCAGACACCCATTCTGCATCTTCTGGGTGCCAGGGACGATACCATCGCCTATGCCGGCGCCTATTACCGCTTTCTGGTTCTCGGCTGCCCTGCCATTATCTTTAATATTGTCCCGGGGAATCTGCTCCGCACAGAAGGTCTGGCAAATGATGCCATGATTGGTTTCCGTCATCGGCGCTGTGTTTAATATTTTTTAGATCCCATTTTCATCTTCTCTCTGCATATGGGTGCCGGCGGCGCCGCACTTGCCACCATCCTGAGCAATCTGCTTGCCGACTGCTATCTCGTGTGGGTTGTATTCAAAAAGGCAGGGCATCTGTCGATGTCCTGCCGCGAAATGCATATTTCATCAGGTCATGTCCGTGACATTCTGCTGATCGGAATTCCGGCTTCCATCACGAACCTGATGCAGAGCTTTGCGGTACTCCTCACCAACCGTTTTCTGTTACCTTACGGTTCTGATAAAGTTGCCGCTCTTGGCATTGCCTTAAAAGTCAACATGATCACCATGCTGATTCTGGTCGGGTTCGCCTTCGGCGCGCAGCCGCTCCTTGGCTACTGCTACGGTGCAGACAACCGCGAACGCCTGAAACAATTTCTGCATTTTGATCTGCTCGTGCAGCTTCTCATTGCGCTCGTTTTCACAGCCGCCGCCTGTATTTTTGCTCCGCCCATCATCCGCATCTTCATGCAGGATGACGTCATCGTGGCCTCCGGTGCCCTGATGCTCCGCTGTCTCATGATTACCGCCCCTGTGATCGGCATGATCTTAGTCTTCACCACACTGTTCCAGGCAGCCGGCATGGCGCTTCCCGCTTTTCTGATGTCCATCAGCCGCCAGGGCGTGCTGCTCGTGTTGTGTATGCTGCTCTTTTCTTCCCTGTTCGGCTACATGGGAATTCTGCTCGCGCAGGCAGTCTCCGATGTTCTCACCGGAATTCTGGGCTTCCTTCTGCTGCGCAGATCAAAAATACTGCTCTGATGCGCCGTGCGTCACACCGTCTCTGCGCTGCGGTAAACCTGCTCAAACGTATCTCTTGCGGTATTATGCTTCCCGATGTCAACAACCACCGCACCGATGGACATGGAAGACTTTACGTGATCCGGGAGCAGGGCAATCTTCTCCTTGTACAGCGCCGCAACTTTCTTTGCGTACTTCTGAATCTCTGCTTCCTTTGATCGGCACCCGTTGCCCGTGTCCGCGCAGAATCTCATCGAATTCCATATAGCGCGCACAGCATCCAGCTCTTCCGTGGTAAACAACAGATACATGGAGAACACCGAAAATGCCGACTCAAACCAGTAAATGATTTTTGGCAGCGCAATGCGGCAGAACTCCGCAAAAACCAAGCACATAAATCACCGACGCCAGCGCAAATAAAATACTTCCGACCTGCGCTCTGGAAGGTCTCGCCTGTGTTATTTTTACATATTGCAATCCTCTGCGCACCGGATTGCGCAATTTTACGTCTCCATATGCCGCATTGCCTGCACCATCGCCATAAAATCCTGCTCCTTTAACAGCGCAATTCCCTGTTCTTCATCTCCCAGAACCATCAATACATCTCCCGGCTTTATGTCAAAAATTTTTCTCGCCTTTGCAGGAATCACAATCTGCCCTTTTTCACCGACCTTCACCATTCCAAACGCATGCTTTCCCTTCGGCGGAAACGGCAGGCGTGTCTCCCCGCCCTCATAATTGACCAGTTCATCCAGCGTCACATCAAACACCTCCGCGATCAGCCGGCTCTTCTCCACATCCGGGAGGGACTCTCCCGTCTCGTATTTGGACAGCGTCTGCCTGGACACATCAATCCCGCTCCGCCAGTTCCTCCTGCGTCATTCCACGCGTCTTCCGCAGCATCATCAGATTATCTTTGAACATGTTTCCTCTCCTTTTTTTTTTCTCCAATCACACACCATCTTATGACCGGAATTCTTTTTATCAGCTCATAGAGAAGATAGCCGCCCGCATAGGCTGCAATTCCCGACAAAAGGTAGGCTGCAACCCCGTAACTTTGGTGTACCGGTCCAGAAAATATGCCGCCGCCGAGAGTGCCAGATAGTGGAATAGATACAGTCCGTAGCTCTTTTTAGAAAGCCACGCTGTCTTTCGCGACGTACGGTTGCCCCAGCGCTTCATTCCTCCCAGGACTGCCAGACACACCGTCCAGCCATACAAAATGGAAAACGGACTGTTTACCACCGGCTCCTCTGCATAATTTTCCCCAAAATAATACCGCACATAAAAAACTGCCAGCACCACAGCCGCGGTTGCAAGCGGGACGCTCACGCACGCCAGCCGGTCGGTCACTTTTTCATGGGAAAAGACATAGTAGCCCAGAAGGAAGCAGATGCCGTATATTCCGAAACGATACACACAGATCACCGGCGTATTCAAGATCTGGGCAGCTCCCCAGACGGGAATCACAAGCAGAAAAAAGAACGGGCAGCGCAGCTTTTTCACCAAACGCATACAACCGGTCTTTTTTTTTCTATTTTGCGAAGCAGCACCAGCAATACCGACAATACCCAGAGCACCTGGATGTACCACAAGATCCCGACTCCGGATAAGATCATGATCAGATACTCGACCGCCTTCGGCACTTTCTCCCACGACTGGTCAAACACATGGCTGAATGCCATGTTGAAATACCCCTGTATCCACCAGAACACGAACAGGCCGATCGTCGAGGGCACCAGAAGCTTTCTCGTTCTTCCCGCAAGAAATTCCCGGTCGGTATGTCCTTCCAGATAATATCTGGCACACATTCCAGACACCAGAAACAGCAGCACCATAAACCACGGATACAGCAGGTACTGCACGGCATCCTGATACTGTACCTCCCAAAACGGCCCGATCACTCCCCGCCGTCACCACGCCGTTATACATAAAAATCACATGGTATAAGACCACGAGCCCCACCGTGATCCAGCGGATGTTATCAAGATAGTGTCTTCTCATATTTTTTCCCACCTTTGCTCTATATTTTAACTCAAGTATAACAAAAATGGAATGGCTGCTCCACCGCGCTTCCATTCCATTTTTTATGCTTTCTGTTAAAAATCGTTGCATTTCTCTTATCATCTGTTGTACAGACAGAATTCCGTCAGGGATTGCATCTCTTGCACGGATCATATCCGGCTGCAATCAGTTCCTCCCTGCTACCGGAGAATGCCGCCTTGTTTTCCGGCGACATCTGCGCGACACTCGAACAGGATGGACGGTGAAACTTCTTTGTATTCGTGTTGAGCACGTATTCTCCTGTCACGTCCGCTGTGCTGCCCGCGGCAGTCTCTCCTCCGGATGCCTGTGCCGCGCTTCCTGCGGTATCTGCCGCCACGGATGCCTGCGCCGCGCTGTCTGCGGTATCTGCCGTCCCGGATGTTCCCGTGGTGTCTGTGCTGCCTGCCGCCGCATCTGTTACCCCAGCTCCTGCCGTCCCGGATGTTCCCGTGGTGTCCGCAGCACCTGCTGCGACCTCATCCCCGTCCCGGTAATCCTGCGTCGCGTCCACGCTCCAGCTAAGGGAGGTTCCGTCACTTGTGACCGTGATGGTCCCCTGCAGATCCGTCCGGTAGAGCGCTGCCCCGCACGCCTTCACCCGGTTTAGTACCGTGCGCGTCGGATGGCCGTAAGAGTTCCCCGCGCCAGGCACTGACCACGACCGCCGTCGGCGACACGGCGCGCATAAACGCTTCGGAGGAAGACCCTTCACTCCCGTGATGACTTGCCAGATACACATCCGAATCCAACGTCACGCCGGAGTCAAGCATCGCCTGCTCTTCGGCTTTTCCGGCGTCACCGCAGATTAAAAAGCTGGTGTTGCCGTACACAAGGCGGATTCCGACGGAGTTATCATTATCCTCCTTCGGATCATAGGCTTTTGGGCAGACCACCGTAAAGAAGCGTCGCCAAGCGTGTAAGTGTCTCCCACTGCCGGGTAGGCAAGTGCAATATCCTGCTCCTTTATCACGCGCTCAAACGACTCATAGACTCTGGTATCCGTCACGTAATCGGGAGCAAGCACCTGTCCGCAGGAAAATGCGTGCAGGGCGCCGACCACACCGTTTAAGTGATCCGCATCATAGTGGGAGGCGATCACATAGGCGAGTTCTTCCACGCCCTGTTCCTTCAGATAGCTTACCACAAACGAGGAATAGTCTCTGTTGCCGCCGTCGATCAGCATATACGCTCCGCTCTGCTCCACTAAAACGGCATTGCCCTGTCCGACATCCAAAAACGTCACCGACAGCGTTCCGTCCGGCGTCTGTCCTTCCCCGGCTCTGCCATCTCCTCTGTCGGTGAGCCACCATTCTCCTGCTGCTCTGCCATCTGCATTTCCGACATCTGAACATCCTGCAAGGTTCCTCCGGACAGTGCCGCCTGCTGCTCTGCCGCCTGTCCGTCCGATGCCGTCCCACATCCCGACAGCAAAAGAAGCAGGGCCGCACAAAGTGCCGCTGCCCCGCTTCTGATTCTGCTGCTGTTATCTCTCTTTTTCTTCTGCTTCCCCGCTGTCTGCATGTTCTTTTTTCCTCTTCCATAAAATACATGCGCGCAGCGAAATCCTGAAAATACCGCACCTCATTGTTGTATCCGGTTCCGCCGAACGCCTGTTTAAGCTTCACTCCATGATACATTAACATATCTCCGGCTGCATGGCAATCCTCGATCTCCCCGTCCATCTTCTTAAATCTGGCAATCAGATCCAGCGCCAGCGAATCCTGCCTGATGTGTACCGGTGAGACGGTATTGACCAGATCCCCGAAATCCTTTGATATTGTATTTTAAGCTGCGGTTGTAGAAATGATACCGCGCATCGGGTTTTAATCCCTTCGCCTGATAGCTGTGATACTGGGTATTCGGTACGACCAGCTTCTGCATCAGCATACCGACCGCACGTGTCTGGTCTTCCGACACACAGGTCCACTCCATCTGGTTTCCCACGCTCTGGGAGAGTACACTTTCATGTGCCCCCTCTCCGAATGTGCGTCCGCGGTAAAACCGTCCCTTCTGCAATACCTCCCGCCACTGTTTGTACAGTGCGATCTGTGCCTTTACCGCCGCAAAATCCTCGCGGGACAGATCACAGAAATTGCACTCATAGCCGCAGATGCCGAACGCCGCCACGGCGAACCGTGTCTCAAGCGGCGTCACGCGGAGCGTCTGGTGGTTGGGGCACGCCGACACATGCGCGCTCACAACGGACATCGGATAGCCGTAGGAATAGCCGGTCTGAATCTCCGCCCGGCAGAGCGCATCCGTGTCATCCGACGCCCAGATCTGTGGAAAATAGGATAAAATTCCAAGATCGAACCGGTTGCCGCCCGCCGAGCATCCCTCAAAGAGAATGTCCGGGAAACGCGCGGTAAGCTCTCTCATGCACCGGTACAGTCCCAGCACATAGCGGTGTGCCACCTCCCCCTGCCGCTCGGGCGGAAGCGCTCCGGAATAGTAATCCGTAAACGTCCGGTTCATATCCCATTTGACATAGGAGATCTCCGCCGAGGAAAAGACTTTCGTCATCGTCTCGATGATATAGTCCTGCACTTCCGTTCTCGTAAGATCAAGGATGCGCTGGTTGCGCCCCTCCGCATGCGGTTTCCCGGGATCTCAATCGTCCAGTCCGGATGCGCCTGGTAGAAGGATGACTGTTCACATTCACCATCTCCGGCTCCACCCAGATACCAAAATCCAATCCGAGCGCCTTGATCTTTCTTCCGAGTCCCGCGAGACCTCCCGGAAGCTTCTTCTCGTTGACTTCCCAGTCTCCCAGGGAATGTGCGTCATCATTGCGCTGGCCGAACCAGCCGTCGTCCATCACAAAAAGCTCCACGCCGGCTTCCTTTGCCTTCTTCGCCAGAGCAAGCAGATTTCTCTCATTGATGTAAAAATAGGCTGCCTCCCAGCTGTTTAACAGCACCGGGCGCACCTTGTTCTTAAACGCTCCACGCACGATGTGCTCCCGCACAAATGCATGCATGCACTGGCTCATGCCATTGTAGCCCCTCACAGGAATACGCCATGACCGCCTCCGGCGCCGCAAAGTTCTCCCCCGGAGCCAGCAGCCAGGAAAAATGACTGCGGATTGATGCCGGCAGTCAGGCGCATCTTGCCGTAGCCGCTCACTTCCGCCGCCTCCATAGTGGTTGCCGCTGTAGATGAGGTTGCATCCGTAACACTCTCCGGTATCCTCCGTCGTATCCGTCTTTGCAATCATGACGAACGGGTTGGCACGGCTGGAGGAGGTTCCCGTGTAGGACGCATTGACATGTTTTCCCGCCTCCATGCGCGTATCGGAGCGGTGCATCTCCCTCGCCCACGCACCGGTAAAGGTTGTAAACACATACTCTGCCGGATCAAAGTCGATCTGGGTGCTCATCAGGCGGTTCAGACGGACCGTCTCCCCGCTCTCATTGAAGAGAACGGCGCTTCGCACAATCGCATCGCACTCTGCGTAGACATCATAATGAAGTTCCAGAACAAGATCATAGGAATGGTCGCGCAGCCTTACGCTGAGACGCTGCGCCTCCCCTTTCTCGTCGTAAGCTCCCGGGAGATCTCCGTTTTCTGTCTCCGCCGTCTTTTCTGTGATCTCATAGCTTTCATAGCGGAAGTCCGAAGTGGTGCTTCCGTCCGCGGATGCACGATCTCCACAAACGGTTCGCGGATGTCCCCTTTTTCCGTAGGAGGACATCTCAAGCCGCATGTCCTCCAGGGAGAACGCCGGATGCTCCCCGTCGCAGAGATTCGTATTTCCCGGTGCAAATGTATGCTTCTCCATCAGCGGAGCAACATCACGCTCCGCCGGATGCTCCGGCAGTGTCAGGTGCCTTCCATAATACAGGTGCTCCAAATGCCCTGTCTCCATTCTCCAGAAGCAGTATGTCGTGTGCGCCGTCTCCAGCACAAAAATATGTCCGTCTGCTTTTATCATTTAGTATGCCCCTTTCTTGACCTGCTCTGCGATCTCGGCAACCTTCTCCTCCGTCAGAATGTACTTTTTTTGTGGAAAATGAAAATGCCGCACAGAAGGCAGATCATCGGGAGAATCGTCATCGTCATGCGCAGTCCGACCACCGAAGATGCGGCAGCCGTCGCAACTGCTGCGGTATCTGTCGTATCGTTGCTCAGATTGCTGACAGATCTGTAAGCAGATGGATGCAATCAGCGCCGCCACGCCGCTTGCCAGCTTTACCACGAAGGTCTGCATGGAAAAGATGACGCTCTCGTCACGTCTGTGATTTTTCAGCTGTCCATAGTCCACGGTATTGGCGAGAAACACCGTCGTCAGCACCGTCAGCACACCGTTTGCCCCAAAGATGAAGAATCCCGGGATAAACAGCAGTACCACGTTGGACATATTGGTGAATGCCAGTACCAAAAAGCACCACATAACCGATGATTGCCATGGCAAATCCCGTGTAGAACACCTGGATGGTTCCCATGAATTTGCGCAGCAGCGGGAATAAGATCATCATGGACAGAATCTGTACCGCTCCGCCGAACGTATTGAACAGTGTGTAGCAATTGTACCAGGTATCTCCGCCAAAATCGTATTTGAAGAAATAAATTACCAGGTTGGAGGTGGTATAGACCGCACAGTTGATGAGAACGATGGTGATCACAACCGTCATCGCCTGGATCGTTCTGAATCAGTGCGCGGAACATCTGTCCTACGGACGGGGAATCCACATTGACGGTGGATTTTTCCTTGACATTGACGCAGGTGATCGTCGTAAAGAGCACAAATAAAATCGCAATAATCAGTGCAAACCACTTGAATCCCACGCGCTCATCCCCGCCGCCGAGACGGTATACACATAGCATCGTGATGATTGTGATGATGGCAGAGCCGACGCCCGCACAGGAGCGCGCCATCGTGGAAAGTCCTTCACGCTCTTTGCCGCCCTCGGTAAACGCCGGAATCATTGACCAGTAAGGGATATCCATCATCGTGTACGTCACACCCCAGAGTACATAGGTGACTGCTGCATAGGCCACCAGACCGCCTCCGTCGAGTGCCGGCGGTGCAGAAAACATCAGGTAGAGCATGATGGCATTTAAAATCGTTCCGATGAAAAGCCACGGGCGGAATTTTCCCCATCTTGTTCTTGTCTTGGCGACAACCACGCCCATAATCGGATCGTTGAACGCGTCAAACACACGCGCTGCAAGTAAGATCACGCCCATTGCAAACGCGCTCACCCCGAGAATATCCTGATAATAATACAGTATGTAACTTGCGGAAAGCATGTACACAATGTCCTTTCCGACTGCTCCCAGTCCGTAGGAGACTTTTTTCTTTTCCTGTCAGTTTCATGTGATCCTCCAATTCTGCGCCTTCACGCTCCCCCTTATCTCTTCTCCATTGCAAGTTCTACCACACGGTAGGCTCCGTCGTAAATTCCTGCTGCCTTGTTCTTCTCGATACAGTCGCACATATCGTTAAGCAGCGCGTCCTCGTTTAAGAACAGATCCAGCATCTGTACCGTGTGCGGAATATCTCTGCACTCTAACGTACCGTCCCCGATCTCTGCGGAATGGATGGCGCCCCACTGTTCATGCCCGCCGACACGCTTGATAAACAGCTTCGGCACCGGGTAGAATGCCAGCTCGCTCGGCTTTGTCACAAGCACATCGCAGCTTCTCATCAGAAGGTTCGTGCAGTAGACTGCCTCGAAAATATTCTCATGCCAGAAGCCGTGGATGCCGCTTACCTCACCGGTAAATGCCTGTGCGGCAAACTCTGTAGTATCCTTCCAGTTATTAAAATGCTCCATTGCAAACTTCTTCATTCCCGGGATCTCGCCGAGCAGCTCCTCCCAGACATTGCGGTAATCACCGACATTCACATACAGTGCGGCTCTGCCGTCTTCAATCGCAGGGAGCAGATGTTTGATGATGGAAGCAAAAATCTCTCTCTGTGCTCCCGCTCCTCCGATTGTGAGAAGAAAACGCATCGGCTTTTTCTCTCTCTTGCGCGCCCGTCTCGCCTCACAGTCCGCCTCGATGTTGCTCACCAGCTCATGGTCAATGTAATGTCCCGTATAGATCAGATCCTCCTTCGGCATCGGGCGAAGAACGTCAGCTCCCTGCATGCCGTTTAAGATGCGGTAGCCCTGGTAGGCGTAATGCGTCTGCACGGTGTGAATGCTTCCCTCCGATAAATGCAGCGCCATCGGCCAGTTGTCCGGAATCGCGTTGACCACATGCTTCATTCCCGCATGGATTGCCGCCTGCGCCGGCCACACGTGTGTCGCCACCACCGGAATCTCCTTCGGCACATTCGCATAGACCGGAGCCATCAGTTCCGCGTTTTTCTGGTCCGCGGCATTGTAGGAAAGCTTCCGGAAACCTTCATAGTTCATCGGCTCCCAGACCAGACGGTTGAACAGTCTGCTCTTCTGGGAAAGTCTTGATCCCAGGGAATACAGATCATTCTGCGCACCAATGACCTTTGTGCAGGTCGTCTGCGGGTAGGAATTCAAGTCCATCCAGTATGGTACATAGCCCATGGAATGTGCCGCAGATGCGATTGCCATGGAAATGCGGTAATGTCCGAATCCCATGCGGATGTTGCCGACGATGATTCCCTTTTCCGTGTCAAATCCCACGTTTTCTCCGTCTCTCCCACACGGATGTCATGTACGCCCAGCATATCGCCGATGTATTCATTCTTCTTCACGATTGCAGGATAATCTGCCCCTGCATCGTCCCCGAATTTTTTTGCATATTTCTTTTTCGACTTTACCGCTTTCCGGTATACCTTATCCGGCATCGGATTGCCAAAAATAACTTTTGATTTTTTCTTCCATTGCCTGTGTTCCTTTTTTTTCTTACAATCTCTGTCGCTCTGCCGCTGCCGCAAAGTGCAGTTCCACCGGTTCGGTCTGTGCATTCCGGATGACAAGCCGCGCCTCGCCGCACTCACCCGTTGTCTTTATGTAGGTGCCGCCCATTCCGCCCTCCAGCGAGATGACAGACGGTCCGATCAGCTCCACCGGTCCGCTCACCTCAAAGCTTACCGGCTCATTAAAGAAGCTTAGCAGATTGCCGTATTCGTCCCGCGCCTCAATCCGGATGGCCGCCACATCGTAGGTGCTTTTCTCCTGAAGTCCCGTATGATCCGCCCGCGCAAAAAAGTACAACCTTTGTCATCGGCTTTTTGATGAGTTCCGCGGTCACGCCGCCGTCCGACACCGCCTCAAACCGGTATGTCGTGGAAGTGCCTCCCCAGTCTCCGATATAGCGGTTATAGAGCACCACCGCACCGGTCGGCTTCATGTGATAAAGGAGCAGCATCTTAAGCGCCGTCACATACACGGATTTCGGAAGATGTGACAGTCCGTAGCGTGCGGTCGCATTTAACGCATCCTTGATTCCCTTTCCCTGCGCCGGTGTAAAATGTTCGCCCTTCTCGATCGCATCTCCGATATAATCGTCGATCACGAGCGGTCCGTGCGGCAGATGTTTCCACGGGGAATCCTCTCTCTTGTATTCCTTGATAAAACGGTCGTTTTTATACATTCTCACACTGTCCGCGTTGGTAAAAATGTAGGTCTCGCCGCGGTTGCAGCCCGGGTGTTCCCCAATGTCCATCGAGGAACTCAGTTCCAGAACCGTATGTTCCTCCTGCTGGCACTCATAGACCTTCGCCGCCAGCTTCGGATTGCGGAACATATCCATGACACCGTGATAACAGATCCGGTCACCGCTTCCGAAGTCCTTGTGGGTGTTGTAGTCGAACATACACCAGCCGAAGCTTCCTGCAATGTCACCCTCCGCTGCCGCCGCGTCGAGCACCCGCACATGGCGCAGCGCGTGTTCCGCGCGGTGTTCCTCCCAGTCGAACGCCTTGGTCGGATACATGTGGCCATTGTACTCGCTGATCAGATACGGCTTTTTCGGATCGGATGTCACCGCCGCCTTTTTCTCACATCCCTGGTTCGTGCCGTCATGCACAAAATCATTGTAAGTGTAGACGTCTTCCAGAAGACTGCTCTTTTTGTGCGCCCGCACACCGCCCGTCGGTCTGGATGGATCGAGTTCGCGCGCCGCCGCGTTCGTCCTGCGGTAAAAATCATCATCGTCCTGCGACTCGTTGATGCGCACACCCCAGAGAATGATGGACGTGTGATTTGCGGTACTGCATCACCATATCACGCACATTTATTACCGCCTGATCCTTCCACGCCTCATCGCCGATGTGCTGCCATCCCGGAATCTCCATAAATACCAGAAGTCCGATTCTGTCACACTGGTCGATAAAGTAATGGGACTGCGGATAGTGGGATGTCCGCACGGCATTGACGCCAAGCTCATACTTTAAAATATCCGCATCCATCCGCTGCATGGATTCCGGCATGGCATAGCCCACATACGGATAGCTCTGATGGCGGTTGAGTCCGCGAAGCTTTACTTTTTTACCGTTCAGATAAAAAACCGTCCGCCTTAAACTCGGCATGCCGAAAGCCCGTGACCGTCACGTTTTCATCCAGCACCTTTTCATCCCGGATGAGCTGCGTGCACACCTCATAGCAGACCGGATGGACGGTGTCCCACGACAGAACGGATTCCACCGTATAGTCAAGCACAAGCTTTGTTCCGGTCATCTCGCATTCGCCCAGAAGACGATATCCGCTCTCACCGCATCTTCTGATCTTCTGCCTGACGCTAAGATTCTCACCGCTGCCGTCCGCCGTAATCTCGGAGATGAGTCTGCCGGTGTCACCGGAAAGATCTCCCCGCACAAACACATCTTTCAGATAGGTCTTCTCCTTGATGTCGAGCCACACCTCACGGTAGAGTCCGCCGTACGTCATATAATCAATCACAAATCCAAACGGCGGTATATTCACGCTCTCCCTGCTGTCCACCTTGACCACCAGCGTGTTGCGGATGCCGTAGACGGCATCGTCGCTGATGTCCATCGTGAATGCCGTGTAGCCGCAGTGATGTTCCCCGATCTTCTTCCCGTTCCAGTAGACTTCGCTCTCATGCGCCGCCCCGTCAATCGTGAGCAGCAGACGTTTTCCTTTCCATTCTTCCGGAATATAGACATCTCTGCGGTGTCCGCTGACCATCTGGTAAACAGATTCGTCAAAATAGTGAAGCGGTGTCTCCTTTGCCGTGTGCGGAAGCCGTACCGGAGTCATGTTTCCCACGTCAAAGCCGTCGCCCAGCATTTCTTCCGTAAATTGCTCCGAAAACTTCCAGTCGTCATTTAAATATACTCTGTTCTCCATGTTCTACCTTTGCCTGTCACCTTCCTGCATTGCCACGCGTTTATCCCGCCGCCTCCGGCACCACAATTCCGTTTACCAGAATCGAAACCACCTCATCGAGCGCTTCCAGATAGGAAAGCCCGCTCTGAATCAGAATATCTCTCTGGAAAAACTGTTCTACCGTGGCCTCCAGCATCATCTTTACGATCGGAATGCTGACCTTGCGGACCACGCCTTCCGCCATTCCCTGCTCCAGAAGCTGGATCGTTGTCTCCCAGCCGGTCTCCAGTCTTTTTTTCCACCTGCTCGTAGATCACCGGATACTTGTCCTTTAACAGATAGAGCTGTCTGAAATCCACATCCCGGTAACTCTCCGGAATCACTCCGAGAATCCGTCTTATCTTCTCCACCGTAGAGAGCGCGTCATCCTCCACAATCTGCTGTTCACTCTCCTTGATGGAATCGAACATGTAATCCACCATCGCAAGAAACATCGACTCCTTGTCGCGGAATACGGTATATATAGTCTTTTTACTCATTCCGAGGATCTTCGCCACATCGTCCATAGTGAACTTCAGGCCTTTCTCATTAAACGCTTTGATCGTTCCCTCCAGGATCACTTCTTTCTGCTGCATCTATGTCACCTCCCTCTTTCGGAAACTATTTTTCTTTTTCTGGTTTCCTTTATTCTATCACGATTTCCAGGTTCTCACAAGAAACCGAATTCACAAAATCAGTTTCCATTTTTTGTATAAATGTACTAAATTCCGGTCTTTCTGCCGCCTGCGCGTTCTTGCAATCCCGCCGTACAATGGGTATAATATGGTTAATTACAGACATGGAGGACATCATGGAAAACGATCATATCAGAACGATTCTTAATAATATTGAAAACGGAACGCTCACCGCGAGCGCGAAGCCTACGCGCAGTTAAAGCTGGCTCCCTTTTGAGGATCTCGGATACGCCAAGGTCGATCATCACCGCGAAGTGCGTCAGGGGGAGCGCCGGAAGTGATCTACGGAGCCTCCAAGACCAAAGAACAGATCGAGGGCATCACGAACAGTCTGCTCGCCCACTGTCCGGAGAATATCTTAATCACGAGGCTTTCCCCGGAATCCGCTGCTTACCTTTCCGAGCGTTTTACGCTGTTCTACGATGAGGCGTCCCGCATCGGCATTGTGAACCGTACGCCGCATATCACAGCGGAGGGAACCATCGTCGTAGCCACAGGCGGCACGAGCGACATTCCCGTCGCGGAGGAGGCAGCCTTAACGGCAGAAGTGCTCGGCAACAAGGTCGTACGCGTCTATGACGTCGGCGTCGCGGGACTGCACCGCCTGCTCTCCAACATGGAGCTGCTCTCATCCGCCAATGCCATCGTCGCCGTCGCAGGCATGGAGGGCGCTCTCGCCAGCGTCATCGGCGGTCTCGTGGACTGCCCTGTCATCGGCGTTCCCACAAGCGTTGGGTACGGCGCCAGCTTTCACGGCATTTCCGCGCTATTGTCCATGCTCAATTCCTGCGCCAGCGGCGTATCGGTCGTGAACATCGACAACGGCTTCGGCGCGGGCTACCTTGCAAGCATGATCAACCACATCGGCGGCTGATCACACCATCCATCACTCTAACAGGAGGTTTCTTCTCACTATGAAAACAATTTATCTGGAATGTAATATGGGTGCTGCCGGAGATATGCTGATGAGTGCCCTTTATGAGATCTGCGATCAGAAAGAATGGTTTTTGCACAAGATGAACACCGTCTTTGCCCCTTATCATATCGTGCTTTCTCCGGAATCCGCCGTAAGCTGCGGTATCAACGGAACCCACATGAAAGTAACGGTGGACGGTACCGAGGAGGTCTCTCTCGATGTCAAGGCGGGACATGCCCATCACACGCATGCAGAGAGTCCGGATGCATCCTTTGCCCACGAAGCGTCCGATTCTGCGGAGGACGGACACTCCCACACGCACACCACCTACGCCGCCGTCTGCGAGGAGATCGCATCCCTTGATCTTCCCGCAGAGGTAAAGGACGATGCGCTCGCCATCTACCGCCTGCTCGGAGAGGCAGAAGCAAAAGTACACGACACCACGTTAGAGCAGATCCATTTTCACGAGGTGGGAACACTCGACGCACTCGCGGATGTGGTCGGCTGCGCGCTTTTAATCCGCACGATCGCACCGGAGCAGATTCTCGCGTCGCCTCTTCACGTCGGAAACGGCTTTGTAAAATGTGCACACGGCGTGCTGCCGGTTCCTGCCCCGGCGACCGCAGAGCTTCTGCGCGGCATTCCGTTCTACACCGGCTCCGTGACCGGCGAGCTTTTAACCCCGACAGGTGCTGCCATCCTGCACTACTATGTGCTGCGCTATCTCCCGATGCCAACCATGACCGCGTCGGAGATCGGCTACGGCATCGGCTCGAAAGATTTCGGCATCGCGAACTGTGTCCGTGCTTTTCTCGGCGACACCGCCTCCTATCTCGCTGCCGAGGAGGAGGAGCCATACTCCTGCGACGATACCATTTTATCGATCTCCTGCAACATCGACGATATGACCGGCGAAGCGCTGGGACTTGCAACGGAGATCTTTATGGCAGCCGGGGCACTGGACGTCTTTACAATCCCGATCCAGATGAAGAAAAACCGTCCCGGCATTCTCTTAACCTGTCTGTGTGAGATGGAGGAACGTGAAAAATTCACAGGGCTTTTCTTCCTCCATACTTCGACCAGAGGCGTGCGCTACCAGGTGTTCGAACGCGCAAAGCTGGAATCTACTTTTGAGACGCGCAAGACCTCGTACGGCAATATCCGCATCAAAAAAAAGTTCCGGCTACGGCATCCAGAAAGAGAAAGCGGAATTTGAGGATTTAAAATCCGTGGTTTTAAAGAACCACTGTGCTCTCTCTTTTGAATGAAGTCGAGAAATCCCTGCACTAAAAAAACGTGCGGGAGGCTGCATATTCTGTAGTCTCCCACACGTTTTTTTCTGTAATGTAATTAAAAACCTTGTTCTATAGTCCTTCATCTTCGATTGTAAGTGTCCCGGGTCTTACAATCAGTTCCACACCGGGGCGCTTCTCTTTGTACTTCTCCATCAGAAGCAGCCAGAGCTGATGAATATGATCCGCAAGTACCGCCGACATCTCCACACTGTACGGCAGTAAGGTGTGAAGGTCGAAAAGGCGGATTCCATCCGGCGGTAAAAAGACCAGATTGCTTGAGCGCTCCTTATCCCCGGATTTCTTGAGCAGCTCATAGGTAATCATGCAGAATTCTTTTCCGCGGTAGTTACAGTTGTAAGACGCATAGCACTCATCAATCGTCCACTTCGCTCCGTGCTCCTCCTCGATCGGCTTCTCGGAAGCATCATTTCCCTCTGTGGTCTGTACTTCCAGTCTCCAGGAAAGCTTCTCCGCTTTTGTCTCCGCAATCATCTCTGTCAGTTTACGGCATAATTCTTCCTGTTTCATTTCTCTACCTCCGTATTCTCCCACCGGACAGCCGCCGCCTTCTGCAATGCTTCCGGCCGTTCTGCCGCTACTGCCGCTTCATCCGACGCATGCCGGTCCAGCCAGTCTGCATAGTACCCGACAGCTTCTTTTTGTGCTGTCGAACTGATACAGCAGGGGCTTTCTGCCCCAGTCCGCCACATAGACCCGGTTATAGTCCAGATACGCCGCCACCGCCGTCTCACCGGTGTCACGATGCCTGTAACACTGTTCCATCACCGGTTCGCCCTGCACTTCTTTCAGTCCGGCGCCTTTGATCTTCTGCTCTAGTTCTTCCACCGAATCAAACAGTGAAAATAACTCAAGCTGTCCCTCAACATTCTTCCCTGCCATAGCCTTCCTCCCGCACAAGCCCGGATCAGCCCCAGATTACGCTCTCACATAGATCTCGGACAAATTGTCCAGAATCTCGCCCGCGACATCCGGCTTATTCATAGTATAGATATGTACGTGATTCACGCCGTTGGCAATCAGATCGATAATCTGATCCGTCGCGTAAGCAATTCCGGCCTGGCGCATCGCCGCCGGATTATCCCCGAAACGATCCACGATCGCCAGGAAACGCGGCGGAACCATATTGCCGGAAAGCGACACGATCCTCTTGATCTGCGCCTTGTTCGTCACCGGCATGATTCCCGCAACCACCGGCACATCGATGCCTCTTGAGAGTGCCTTGTACAGGAAATTGTACAGAATGTGGTTATCAAAAAACATCTGTGTCGTTAGGAATTCACAGCCCGCATCCACTTTTTTTCCTTCAGATGATCCAGATCCTCAAAAATGGTGTCCGCTTCCGGATGTCCCTCCGGATAGCAGGCGCCGCCGATGCAGAAATCTCCCTGTGCTTTGATGTCCGCGATCAGCTCACTCGCATGACGGTACTGGTTCGGAAGCGGGAAATCCGCATTCTGCGGAATGTCTCCCCCGGAGCGCCAGAATATTGCTGATCTGCTTCTCTTTTAACTCCTCAATCACGGATGCCACCTTTTCCTTCGTGGAGGAAGCACAGGTTAAATGTGCAAGCGCCGGAATCTGATGCTTTTCCACCTCGCTGGCAAGTTCTACCGTATAGTCGGACGTACCGCCGGTCGCGCCGTAGGTCACGCTCATATATGCCGGCTTCAATGCCGCCATGTCCGCAACGATATTTTTTGTAGTTGGCAAGCTGCGCCCCTGTTTGGGTGGAAACAGCTCACAGGAAATCGTAACCTGATCGGTCTTTAATAATTCTGTCAGTCTCATCTGCTCTATCCTTTCTTCTGCGTCATGCCTAAAATTTTCTCAGCTTGTCTGTTCCGTCATCCACGGTATTCTCGATCTTGCGGATCGTGACAAAATAAGAATAATCATCGTTGACCCGCACTTCCACGCGGTCTCCCACCCGGTGTCCAAGCAGTGCCTTGCCGAGCGGCGACTCATTGCTAATCAGATTCTTGAGTGAATTGCCGCGCACGGTGGTGACAATCTTATAGACTTCTTCCTCATCGTCCTCCTCGAAATACACGGTGACGGTGTTATTCATTCCGACTTCGTCCTCCGCGGAATCCGTAGATATGATCTTCGCTGTCTTGATCATCTTCTCCAGATAGCGGATTCTGCTCTCGTTCTGGTTCTTGTCCTTTTTTGCCGCATGATATTCAAAATTCTCGCTGAGATCTCCCTGGGCTCTCGCCTCCTTCACAGCTTCAAGTGCTTCCTTGCGCACAACCAGCTTGCGATACTCGATCTCCTCTTCCATTTTCTTGATATCCTGCTCTGTCAGTTCATCGTACATGATCTATCCCATCCTTTTTTTGGCTGATGAATTTATTATAGTGATTTTAGGAAATGCCGTCAAATAATTTCCGCAGATCAACGTTCTCCACAGGACACCCCGTGATGGGATGTCCCGCGCAGACCGACAATACATAGCCTTTTACCGGCACTTCTGTATACAGATAAAACTGCCCGGCATCCGCTTCCCTGACCGCCGCCTCTGCTGCAGGCGCAGTCCTTCCTGCCACCTGATCCTCCAGCACATCAAACGAAGAAAGCGGCAGGTGCAGTCCTTCCCCTACCGCTTTGCAATAGCTTTCCTTGCGCGTCCAGAGTCTTAAAAACGCATCTGGTTCACTCAGCAGATACGCATTCTCCTCTGCCGTAAACTGTCTTCGCATGACATTCACATTCACACGCCGCACCTGTTCCACGTCGATCCCGACTTCACCCTCATCAAATACCGCGGCTGCATAATCTCCCGCATGGGACAGGTTAAAGTGCACCCCCGCCCCGCCGGAAAGCTCCGGCTTTCCGTGGGTGCCGCACACCAGATGCACCGTCTCTGTCTCTGGCACCAGAGGAAGTAGGGAACAGCCCATGCTTCGCAGACCATACTCCAGCAGCAGACCTGCGGCAAGGCTCCTCATGCGATCCTGCCGCTTCCCGCAGCGTGCTATTTTCTCCTGTCTCTCTGCGGGTACATACCGCAGAAGCTCTTCGTACAATGCCGCATCCCGCAGCGGCGAAATATTGGTTATCAGAACCCTCATGCCGTCTCCTTTAACAGGGTATTCAGCCTGTCTCTCGCCGCCAGAAGTTCGTCGCAGACAGGTAAAAGTTCCGCCGGCTCTCCCGCACGCAGCGGCTCCACAATCCGCACCACAATATCGTATAGCGGAATCAGCCCCATATTGGCAAGCATTCCCTTTAATGTATGCGCACATTCAAATGCACGCCCCATCTCCCCTGCGCGCAGCGCCTCCGGCAGAAGTTCAAAATTCTGATCCCCCGCCGCCGTGTGCAGGCAGCTGCGGTACAGCTCCCTGTCGCCGATGAACCGTGCCAGTGCGCCATCCACGTCACAGCCCCAGTTTTTCAGGGAATCAAACAGTTCCTCCATTGTCCGTCTCTCCTTTATCCTTTCCTCCGGCAACAGACATCCGTTTCAACAGTCTGCCAGCGCCCAGAACATTTTCCACTCTGCGCATCGCAATCTCCGGCACGAAAGGCTTCACGATGTAGTCCTCTGCTCCCAGCTGCAGCATCTGGATCTGGTGTCCGGTCGTGTCGTCCGCTGTGATGATAATCACCGGGATTCCCGCAAGGACGGCATCCTGCTGCTTTCGCTTTAGGAATTCCATTCCGTCCATCACCGGCATCGCAAGATCCAGCAGGATAATATCCACCTTGCCGGACTCTCTGTTTAAGACCTCAAAGGCATCCGCTCCGTTTTCCGCTTCAAGGATCCGGTACTGTTGCTCAAAAATGCACTTAAGCAGTCCACGGTTTACCTCCTGATCATCCACAACCAGCATCGTCCGCTCTGTCTTTTCCGCTGCCAGAAGTACCTGACGGTATTTCTGCAGTTCCTGATCCATCATCCGCTGTTCCGTAATATCGGTAAGCGTACCGACGATAATGTGCTTTTCGCCCACGCTCGTGATGTATTTCAGCTTCAGATGTACCCAGATCGAGCGTCCGCTCTTTGAAGTGCGCAAAAATTCGCAGGCCGCGGTCTCCTTCGACTTTGCAATGTCCTCAAACGTGTCGATGAGAATCTTCCTGCTCTCGTCTGAGAGCTGTTTTTCCATCACAAGCCCACCAGAGGAATTGATATCCCCGTATCCGAACATGTCATAGTAGGCGTTGTTCACGCGCAGCGTATCAATCCGGTTCTGCTCTTTCTCATATTCATAGATGACCGCCGGCTCCATCATGCCGGAGAACACGCTTCCCATCTGTGAAGTCGCGTTCCAGAGCATATCCCTGCCGATCTCGTCCTTCTGATATTTCTCCTGCAGTTCGTCCTTTTTCTCGGATACCAGCTTTTCATAATCGGACACCGGCATCGGTCTCGCAAAATAAAATCCCTGTACATACTCACATCCGACGCTGTGCAGAAAGTCCACCTGCTCCTCCTTCTCTCTACGCCCTCTGCAATCACCGGGAGATTCAGCCATTTTGCCATGCGCACAACCGACGCAAGAATATTCTGGCTGCGCCCCTCCTGATCCGTATCCGACAGAAATTTCATATCGATCTTGAGCACATCCACGGCGATATCCTTTAGCACATTTAAAGAAGAATATCCGCTTCCGAAATCGTCCATCAGAATAGAAAATCCTTCCTTCTGCAGACGTTCCATTGTCTCCTTGATCGCCTTCGGGTTCGTCGTGTAGGCGCTCTCCGTCAGTTCCAGTTCCAACAGTTCCCGGGGATGTGGTAGCGGTCCGTCAGTCCGCAGATTGCCTCCACCAGTCTTGGATTATAGAGGCTGACCCTGGAAATGTTGACCGACACCGGTGACGGCTTTTTCCCCTCGGCAATCCATCCTGCAAGCAGCTTACAGGTCTTCTCCCAGACGTAGTAATCCAGCTTGGTAATGAATCCATTGCGCTCAAAGATCGGGATAAATTCTCCCGGCGAGATCATGCCGCCTTCCGGCTTTGCCCACCGCACCAGCACTTCCGCTCCACAGATCCTGTTGTCCTGCAGGCTGTACTTCGGCTGCAGGTAAAGGACGAATTCCTCCTCGTCCAACGCATGCCGCATATGGTTGACAATCTGCTGTTCCCGCACGATGTCTTCCCTCATCTCATCCACATAGAACGCATAGTTTTCGATGTAATTGCCTTTGCACTGCTTGGCAGCCAGATTCGCCCGGTCGTACATCGCATTGATGGAGAGATCCCGCTCCCGGATCACATAGATTCCGATTGCCGGCACCACATCAAAAGCGAGCTGGTACTGTCCAAGACGCATGCGCATGTAGCGCACAAGCTCTAGCATCGCCTCCTCGCCCCTGTACGGCATGCAGATGCCGAAAATGTCCGCCTCGAGTCTTCCGTAGGCAATCTGTTCCGTATCTCCCGCAAATTTCCGGATCTCCTTCGCGATATACTGTAAAAGTCCGTTGCCCGCTGCTGCTTCCGAAGAAGGAATTCACCAGTTGGAATTTTTCGATGTCGAGGCGTAAAAACGCATACGTCTCTTCGGGATGTCTCTTAAGCAGAACACGGGTTGCTTCAAAGAAATGCGTCTTATTGTAAATTCCGGTGAGCATGTCGTAATCTGCACGGTATCTCAATTCTCTCGAAAGCTGCTGTTCACTGCTGCGCACCGCATTTTTCCACCCGGAACCGCACGATCTGCGGATCATACGGTTTTCCTATAAAATCTCTTGCCCCCAGCGCCAGACATGCCTTTTCCGTCTTGACGTCACGCTCCACAGACGCCACAATGACCGGTATCCGGCGGTAAGAATCCACTTTGCGGTATTCTCTTAAAAAATCAAACCCACCCATCTGCGGCATGACCAGATCCAGAATGATCGCAGATATCGCTTCAAACTCCTTCTGCGATTCCAGAATCCGAAGTGCACCTGCACCGTCTACTGCCTCTATAATCTCATAAGCATTCCTTTAGCATTTTTTTTCAATGCGATCCGATCCAGCTCTGAATCGTCCACTATGAGTATCTTATCTCTGCTGCCCATACTCTTACCCCGGTTCCTTTTTATTCTCCTGGTTCCTATCCGATTCGTTCTATATTCCTAATCTGCATTTGTCATCAAACGCATCATAACCTCACTTCATCATAGCAAAGTTACCGCCGCATTTCAATACTTCGGGCAAAAGAAGTAGGAAAAAAGCCCTACCCGCTATTGCGGCTTCTCTATGACAGCAATCGCCTTTTTGAACTGGAAGAAAAACAGAACAAGCGTAAAGCTTACCGCGATCACATCCGCTGCCGGCTCTGCCAGATACACGCCCATGGTCTGATTTTTTCACCAGATGCGGCAGCAGATAAATAAGCGGCAGCAACAGCACAAATTTACGCATAATCGCCACAATGATCGAAGCCCCCGCATTGCCGATCGAGATAAATGTCATCTGGCATGCAATCTGCGCCCCGAAAATACCCATGGCGGCACAGTAGATGCGGAGCGCCCACTTCGTGTATGCGATCAGCTCTGCGTTGGAGGAAAAAAATCATTGCAAACATCTGCGGAAACAGCATGATTAAAAGCCATACCGCCATCGAATAGCACAGGCTTGTGGTCAACAGCAGACGGAATGTCCTTTTAACGCGCTCTGCATTTCTGGCGCCGTAATTGTAGCTTGTGATCGGCTGGGCGCCCTGTCCGAGTCCCTGCATCGGAAGCATGGAAAACTGCATCGCACTGGATAGAATCGTCATGGCTCCCACCGCCACGTCTCCCCCGTATTTGAGCAGCGAGGCATTGAAGCAGACCGTAATCACGCTCTCGCTTGCCTGCATGATAAACGGGGCAAAGTCCAAGCGCCAGCCCCGGAAGTACCACGCCCGCTTCCATGCGCAGATACTTTTTGCGGATTTTTAATACAGTCTTTTTTCCCGTCAGGAATGAGAGAACCCAGACGGTCGATACCGCCTGCGAGATCACCGTCGCGGTCGCCGCTCCGCGGACTCCCATACCGAATCCATAGATCAGAACCGGGTCGAGCACAATATTGCAGCACGCGCCGATCATAACGCTGAGCATTCCTGTCTTGGCAAAGCCCTGCGCCGTGATAAACGCATTCATGCCGAGCGTCAGCTGCACAAAGACCGTTCCTGCCGCATAGATTTTCATATAATCCGAAGCAAAGCCGATGGTATTCTCACTTGCTCCGAACGTCAGCAACAGCGGTCTGTAAAACAGTAACAGCAGAACCGTGAGCACTGCGGAGATGACAATCTGCAGTGCAACGCTATTGCCGAGAATTTTTTCCGCCTCGTCATAGTCGCCCTTTCCCATCGCCATGGAAGCCCTCGGTGCCCCGCCGTTGCTCACAAGTGCGGCAAATGCCGACACAATCATGATAATGGGCAGGCAGACGCCCACCCCTGTAAGCGCCAGCGCCCCATCTTCTGGCATATGTCCGATATAGACCCGGTCTACCAGGTTATATAACAGGTTGATCAGCTGTGCAACGATCGCTGGAAGCGACATGCGCCACAGCAGTCTCCCAATCGGATCTCTCCCGAGAAAATCATTTTTTTGTTCCATATCAACGGTTCCTCCCATCATCTGTCTGTATCAAAAAACATCTCGTCCAAATATAATTCGTTGAATTTCGGGTGCATGGCAAGCGAAAGTTCCTGTGCGCGCCCTGTGATAGACGCAAGCCTCTGTTTTGCCGCCGTCCTGTCGTCGAGCAGATACCGCTGTGCTCCCGCAAGCGCACTGTTGCCAATCATCGTGATATGTCCCCGGAATTGTTCCGGGAACAGTCCGATCCGGATAGTCTGCTCCTCGTCCATCCTGCAGCCAAAACCTCCTGCGATCAGGATTTCTTCGGGGTCTCCTCCGCCGTATTCCGCGAGCAGCGTCTCGATCCCTGCGCGGATCGCCGCCTTGCCCATCTGCACCTGTCTCACATCCTCCTGCCGGAAACCGGAATCTGCCCTCCGCGACCGGCATGCCGTCCGTAAACCAGGGTTCCTCAAACGTCCCGTTCTCATCGATGAGTCCGAGCCGCACGGCTTCTCCCACAGCGTCAATAATCCCGGTTCCGCATAAGCCGATCGGTGTCTCACCGGCGATGGTGCTTAACTCCACGGTTCTTATTCCTCCTATGGCGGCAGGATCTCTCCAGAACCAGGCTTGTCATGGCTCCCGGAACGCCCGCAACACCGCAGGATATATTCCCGCCCTCAAAGACCGGTCCCGCCGCTGCGGAAGTCACAAGAAATCCATCCGCTCCCCCGGCTGCCATCTCCCCGTTGGTGCCGATGTCCAGCAGCAACGCATTTTTCTTCCGGTCCATTTCAAGGCATAGATTCCCGCCACGATATCCGCTCCGACGAAAGCAGAGATTCCGGGCAAAATGGTCACTGACACACTCCACCGGTCAGACAGTGCAAGCTCTGCACCGCTCCCCTCCCAGAGAGAGAGATCCTCCGGTGTAAAAGGCGCCGCCCCAAGTCCCGCACAGGATAATCCTCGCAGGAGATGACACATGGTCGTATTTCCGACAATTACAAGTTCCTCCACAGCATCATCCGGTATCCCGGCATCCGCCACGAGTCCCGCAAGCAACGCATCGATATCCCGGCAGATGCTAAGGCGCAGTTCCTCTGCCGCCCCTCGTTTGCCGCCTGGATTCTGGACAGAACATCTGCGCCGTATGCCCGCTGGTGATTTACCGAGGATGCGGCGGCAATCCTTTTTCTATCTGTAAGGTCATAAAGCGTTGCGGCAAGCGTGGTGGTACCGATATCCACGGCTGCGCCGCAGCGCTTTTTCCCGGAATGCCCCCATATCTTGGCTGCGTCCTCTCTGCTGTGCATCGCCACGCAATCTCTCTGACCGTGGATGGTCCCTGCCGTCTGACCGGGGATACCTTCATCTACCGTCCGACTGGGGATGGCTCCGTCTGCCGCATCCGCCGTTTGACTAACACATCGATCTCCTGCTCCCGGCTTACGGAAGCTGCAGGCTACATGCCTCTGCCACGCGCACTTCACACGCCAGGCGCACGCCACTGCTTCGTTCTTCCTCTGTGAGCAGCCTCCGCTCATTTGCCGTCGGCTGTGGTGCCTCCGACACAAAGCGCACGCGGCACCTTCCACAGGTTCCCTTTCCGCCGCAGGGTGCATCCACATAATATCCCGCTCTTATCAGACGCATCATCAGCGTCTCTGCTTTCCCGCCCGATCCCGCCGGAAGTTCTGTCACTTCTTTTGCATATTGAACGTTCATCCTGTCATTCCTCCCTGCATTATGGCGTGTAGTCCACGCCTGCCCGCCTCGCCTGCTCTTCCTGTTCCTCCTCAGCGATCCGGTATATCCGGTTCCCTTTCCGGAAAAAAGTGCCGGTCCGCAAAAAGCGGAATGTAACCCCGCAGTTCACGCACTGGTTCATCAGTTCCAGCACCCAGGCAAAATCGCATTACACGCGCGTCTGCTCCCTGTTCGCCGCCGCAGAGAACCTGCGCAATCTCCCCGGTCTTTAGATACGCATCCAGCACCAGTTTTTCAAGGAGCGGTTCGCAGAGAATTCCCTTATGGCGCACCGGCAGTTTTAAAAATGCAGGAATCCGGTCATCCGCGCGTCTCTGAATCTCCACCGAACAGAGAATCGTCACGTTTTTCATAGCCGTCTCCCCAGTCGCCGGGCAGTGCTTTAAAAAAGCGGTGCTCCCTCTTTGTCTCAATCACAAAGGAAAGATCCTGCCGCTCCTTGATCATCGCCCACGCCTCGCTCCGCCATTCATCCGCCTCCGGCAGGAAAAAATCCGACGTCATGCACACATAGACCGGTTCCTCCTGTGGCAGCAGCTTGTATTCTCCTCTCCGGTTCTTCTTTACCGGCAGATCAAAATTGGCTGTCCTTCGGATCACGGACGCATTTTTGCCGTACATCGCATCTTTTTTCATATACATAACAGTTTTGTCGCACCCTGCACTGATTTTCTTGCAGCCATGCCAGGGATTCCAGACCGCCATACGAAACGCGCCTCCTTCTTCTTTCCTTTTTGTCCGCCGGATGGTATACTTATCACAAATCTGGAAAAAGTAAAACCGCTGCCACATCCGGGCAGCCACAGAAAGGAATTGTCTATGAAACTGATCTCATGGAATGTCAACGGTCTGCGCGCCTGCATGCAGAAAGGCTTCGCAGAATTTTTTTACAGCAAGTGATGCTGATATTTTCTGTATCCAGGAATCCAAACTGCAGGAGGGGCAGATTGATTTTGCACCGGAGGGCTATTACGCTTACTGGAATTATGCGGAGAAAAAGGGCTACTCCGGTACCGCCATTTTTACCAGAAAGGAACCTCTGTCGGTGCATTATGGCATCGGCATTTCACAGCACGATACCGAGGGACGTGTGATTACGTTGGAATTCCCGGATTTTTTTATATGGTCACCTGCTACACGCCGAATTCCCCAGAATGAACTGGCAAGGCTCTCCTACCGCATGGAGTGGGAAGATGCATTTCTCTCATATCTAAAAGGTCTTGACCGGAACAAGCCTCTGATTCTCTGCGGGGATCTCAATGTCGCCCACGAAGAGATCGACCTTAAGAATCCGAAAACCAACCGGAAAAACGCCGGTTTTACCGACGAGGAGCGCACAAAAATGACGGCTCTTTTTATCCGCCGGCTTCACCGATACGTTCCGCCATTTTTATCCGGATACCGAGGGCATCTACTCCTGGTGGTCCTACCGCTTTCACGCCAGAGAGAAGAACGCCGGATGGCGTATCGACTACTTCATCACCTCATCCGCACTCGATGACCGCCTTGTGGATGCAGGAATTCTCACCGATGTCACCGGCTCCGACCACTGTCCGGTAACACTTACCGTCGATCTGCCATTCTGTCCATAGCACTATTTCTGCCGATAGACATGACAGTAAAGCACGTCCCGCATGGTCTCAAATTCATCCGCCAAAAGCCGCTTTCGGATAAGACATGATCCGAAGCGGGATGGCATGTCTGTCCTCTCCCATCGCCGGCTGCATATACTCAAACGGATTCATCACGAATCCGTTTTCTCTCATAAAATGCAATCCGTCTGGCTTCCAGTTCACCGGTCGGCAGTTCCACCTCCAGTATAACCGGCTTTCTGCTCTGCGCCGTCAGCTGTGTCAGAAGTACCGCTCCAAGTCCGCCGTTTCGGCATGATTTTCTCACGGCAAAGTGCTCCACAAACAGGAATGTATCAAACTCCCACACTGCCAGAAACGCCATCAGTTCCCCATGTGCACGGTACCCGTACAGGTGATACCAGGAGACATCCAGTATCTTTCTCTGCGCCTCCCTGGATCGTCTCTCGTCCCGCGGAAAACTCTCCTCCATAATCTCCCATACGCTGTCAAAATCCCGTTCTGTCAGTGTCTCTAAACTCTGCATGTTCTCTCTCCCGGCTGATTCTTTCTTACTTACTTTTTTTATACCATAAAACAAGATTATAGCACAAATTTCCTATGGAATCAAACCGCGCTGTTCTTTGCCTGCGTCTCACCCTCTCCGATCCTGATGGTGCGGAAGCCCTCTCCGTGCACTTCATTGGACTCTAATATAATCATAAAGGATGCCGGGTCTGCCTCCTTGATGGCATGCTGCAGCAGATACATCTCTTTGTTGTTGCACACGCACATCACAATCTGTTTGTTGTCACAGCGGTAACCGCCCTGTCCCTGTAATATCGTAGAGCCGCGGCCGCAGCAGGAATCGATCACATCGCAGATCTCCTTTCCATGCTCCGTCACGACAAGTGTCATCTTTCCGGAATTGATGCCGTACATCAGCTTGTCGACCACGATTGCCAGCAGAAAACTTACAATCATTCCGTAGATAATTCCATCCACATCCCGAAGCAGAAATCCACCCAGAAGAATGATGATCACATCCGTCACGAACGAAATTTTCCCGACAGACCAGTACGGCTTCAGATTCTTGACCGCCATAATAATAAAGTCGGAACCGCCGGTCGAGGAATTCTGCATGTAAATCACCGCATATCCCAGTCCGGCAAACACACCGGTACAGAGTGCCGCAAGCAGACGGTCTCCCGAGTAAACCGGGAACAGTGGCGCGACATAGTCAATCATCAGGGAAGAAATCAGCATACAGCGCAGTGAGCTGAAGAAAAAGTGTCTTCCCAGCAGACGATAGCACAATATTGCCACCGGTATATTCAGCAGTATCGTGGAAAATCCGATCGGCACGCCGAACAGCTGGTATAAAATGATCGAGATACCTGAAAATCCGGTCATCGGGAATCCCGCCTGCACCGCAAAATTGTAAATACCGCCAGCGATAAACGCACTTCCCACAACCTCCCAGAATATCTGTTTTAAAAATATCTCTCTATCTTCTTTTTTTTTCATTTTCATTCATCCTTCCTTTGCATGCGAGTGTCTCCATCAACACAAAAAAAGAGCACCAGCAGATTATACGAATATAATATGCTAACGCTCTTTTCCGTATCCTATTGTAACACCGGAATCCGGAATTTGTCAAATATGTTTCTCTTTACAATCCGTATGTGTCGTGTTAATATACTTCACATATGAATCATTCATATGTGAAGTATATATATATGCAAGACATATCAATATGAATATTACATGCGTGAAGTATTATTTTATCCCATTGAAAGGAGCATTTACCTATGAATACCGGTATTGAATTTACCATGAAACTATCGGCTGCCTACAGTGCTGTATGCAGACCTTTGTGTCACGAACTGAATCTCCCACAGACCGCATTCGATATTCTGATGTTTCTGGCGAACAACCCAGAATATACCACCGCACGCGATATTGTGGAAGTCCGCAAGATCAAAGCCAACCTCGTATCGATCAACGTAGACAAGCTTGTCGGTGAAGGTTATCTGCGACGTGAGGCGGACACAGACGACCGCAGGGAAGACCCATCTGCTCTGCACAGACAAAGCCGGCGCTGTCATCGAACAGGGGCGCACACTTCAGAACCGCTTTATGAACAGTCTTCTGGCGCACATCGACGACGCTGCCAGAAAGCAGCTCGCAGAAAGTATTCACCAGATGGAGCAGAATCTGGATCACATGTTAGAGGAGGAACACTGATATGACATTATTATTCACGATACTCGTCACCTTTTTTTGCCGGCATGGGCGCCGGACTCGGCACCGGCTTCGCCGGAATGAGCGCAGCCGCCGTCATCAGCCCGATGTTAATCACTTTTTCTGGATGTCGACCCCTATATGGCAGTCGGCATCGCCCCTCTCCTCCGACGTGCTTGCAAGCGCCGTCTCCGCCTACGTCTATGGTAAAAACAAAAATCTGGATATCCGCAACGGAGTGATTATGATGGTGAGCGTCTTAATCTTCACCGTCATCGGAAGCTACATCTCAAGCCTTGTCCCGTCCACCACCATGGGGAATTTTTCCGTCTTCATGACGTTTCTTCTCGGCATCAAGTTCATCGTAAAACCTGTCATGACGACAAAAGAATCCATGGCGCAGGTCTCCGCAAAAAACGTGCCATCCAGTCGGTTGTCTGCGGCGTGATCATCGGATTTATCTGCGGTTTCATCGGTGCCGGAGGCGGCATGATGATGCTCTTAATTTTAACCTCTGTGCTGGGCTATGAGTTAAAAACTGCGGTTGGCACGAGCGTATTTATCATGACTTTCACCGCTTCACCGGAGCCGTGTCGCACTTTGCCATCGGCGGCGCTCCCGACTGGACAATCTTTCTTCTGTGCGTGGTGTTCACGTTCCTCTGGGCGAGAATCGCATCCGTATTCGCCAATAAGGCCACACCAAAGACGTTAAACCGTGCAACCGGTGTCATTCTTGTAGTCCTTGGCATCGTCGTGCTGGCGTTTTCCTTGTTGTAAAATCTGCAAAATAGCAGATAACCAGAATATGCTTACAAATATGCCGACCGGACGCGCTGGCAGCTTCCCACCGCCGCCAGCGCCCGGTTCCCCGCAAATCTCCCGGTCACAGCCATACCTGCCTGACATCTTTAAATTCGGTGCCGATCATCCAGTCTCTCACAATTCTTGGAATTCTCCATGCATAGGCCGGTGTAACAACAACAAGAAGATATCGTCCTGCAGGGCATTATAAAACCTGAGACGTACAAATACAAGAGTGCGCAACGCCAGCTTTTGTACAATCCATAATCATTTTCTCACACATCTCATACCCCAGCCTGGAGCTGTTCATAGACAGTGTATAATTGCCCGCCATTCCCCATTTCTGCTCCGTGTAAAAACGATAATTTGTCATACGCCTCTTATCAATATCCGCCATCATTTTTACTGCTTCGGCTTCGGTGACATGGTACAGCCTGCAGATGCGCTGCACTTTTTCCGGCATATCGCCGTGTATAAATACATTCAGCACATCCTCTCTGTCCTTCAAAATAAAATCTGCATTTCTTCCTATAATGACGCAGCTCTCCTTTTCTGCAATCTCCAGAATCACCTTTCTCTGCGCTTCGTACACCATATCTTCCACGGATTTTCCGGTAAGGTCGCGTCCGGCAAAAGCATAGCCAAACAAACCCTTCTTTGGAGAGAGTTCCGCATTTTCCTTTATGTACTCCGTAGAAAATCCTGACTTCTCTGCAATCTGACCGATGATATCCTTATCGTAATAGGCAATTCCAAGCTTCTTTGCCACTTCTTCGCCGATAAAACGACCGCCGCTTCCGAATTCTCTGCTGATTGTAATGATTCTTTTTTTTGCCATCTCAATTCCTCCCTAACTTAAACGCTCCACTTTATCTTTTCTGATTCTCTTTAAAAATACATAGCCCACCAGACACGCTATCATCTCCGTGATCGGAAATGCCCACCAGATCAGTGAGATGCCCATCTGACCGTTTCTTGCAAAGATTGAAAAAATTCCTGCCAGCGGCAATATGATGACAAGCTGTCTGAGGCAGCGAAATCACCAGTGACTCGATACCTCCGTCCAAAGCCTGATAAATGCCCTGATATGCCACAGTGATTCCGGCAAAGATAAAGCTGATGGAGATAATCCGCATCGCTCCAATAAAATATTCTCTGGATTGCCCGGCATTAAACAGTGTCGCAAATGCTCCCGGGAACACTTCCGTGATAATGATACCAAAAATCATCAGCGCCGCTGTATACAGGAGACCGTATTTTATTCCGTCCTTAATTCTCTTTTTTTGCTTCCCATTCCATAAGCAAAAGCAATAATCGGTGTAATTGTATCTCTGAGTCCGAATGCCAAGAACAACACAAACTGCTGGACTTTTTATAGAACAGTCCGTATGCGGTCTGTGCAGAAGGGCTGAACTTCAGAATCAGGTTCATCACATATACCATGATCGACATCAGCGCCTGCGCAATGATTGCCGGAAGTCCGATCGCATAGATTTCTTTTTTATGATACCGGCATCCGGCTTCATGTACTCCCACTCCATGCTCAAATTCCTGATTCAATTTCATATGGAACAAAAACAGCAATACCGCAGACGCCACCTGACCGATCACCGTCGCGTAGGCTGCGCCTTTTACTCCCATTTCAGGAACCGGTCCGATACCATAGATCATAACCGGATCAAGAATGATATTGATCACGGCTCCCACAACCCGACCGATGGTCGAATATAAAGAATGTCCGGTTGCCTGCAATAACTTTTCAAATAAAGAAAAAGAAGATAATTCCAAAGGAAATCACGCAGCATATTCTAAGATAGCTTGTTCCCATCGAAATTACTTCCGGATCAACCGTCTGTGAGGAAATATATGCCTTCACTCCGGCAATTCCAAACAACAGGCATACTGCATAAATGATTCCTCCGAGGAATAAACTGTTGCCTGCAACCTTCGCTGCCTTTTTTGTATTTCCCTGCCCGAGTGTCCTTGCCAGAAGTGCATTTGTTCCCACACCCGTTCCGATTCCAGCTGCCACCATAAGCATTTGAACCGGGAACACCAGCGTAAGTGCATTTAATGCCGCCTCACTCCCCCCACTTTCATGTTTCCGACAAAGGCGCTGTCCACAATATTGTAGACAGCCTGCAATGCCATGGATAAGATCATCGG
>VOFJ01003275.1_pt1 | contig 47520 bp, 52 predicted proteins | sample 5384081 | NCBI WGS metagenome assembly VOFJ01 (sample SAMN12384729, study PRJNA508395) | human gut metagenome | isolation source: healthy gut I | host: Homo sapiens
TTTCTAATTCCATATCATTTGCATACTTTTCTTTTATCTGCGTTTTCTCTTGTGAGGCACTGCTTTATGAAAATCAGTCCGGCAAGAGTGATAAATACTCCAGTGCAGTGACAATTGATACCTGCACGGAAATAATTTCCCAACTTCCAGTTTTTGAAGTGCTTTTTAGATTTGTCTTTTCATATTCCTGCTTTTTGTTTGTGGTTCGAGAAACAAAAAGTAGATAATTTTGCATTGTAAAAAGCAATGGAATGCTTGGCAGAAAAGGGAGAGTAAAAGACATAAAGTCTGTTGTGCTTTCGCACGGCAGACTTTCAATTCTCTCTAATGTTCGTTCTGAATATTATTCAGCTACGGCTGCAGAGTCAGCAGCTGTGCTATCAACAGCAGCTACAGTGTCAACTGTTTCAACAACAGCTGCTTCAACTGTTTCAACTGTAGTAGAATCTGCGTTTTCAGCTCCGTTGTTAGCAGCTTTGTTTCCGCAAGATGCGAAAGAAACAGCTGCAAATGCTACGAACAAAAATACTAATTTTTTCATTTTCTTTGCTTTTTAAATCTGTAATACTAAATAGTTGCTTTATTAAAACGTTGCAAAGGTATACACTTTTTCAATATGTTGTACTCCTGAAACCGACTTTTTTTCCACATTTTTATGTTGTGCAACTTAATTTACTGATTTATAGTATGTTTTAAAAACATATTGTTATTCCTCTGCAATGCTGTTGTAGAGGAAGCGTTTTATACTCTTTTTGGGAGTCTTTTCAAATTCGGTAGGATAAAGCTGAATAGTACTTACTTGTTCGTAATTGCCTACCAGTTTATTCAGATTTTTTTCAGGTTCTCGTCCATTACCGTTTTTATATTGTCGGGGGTGTTCAATCCCAGAGAGTCAAGACTGTCGTAATCGGGATAAACCAAAGCCACAAGTTTTTTATTGCGTTCTATAATCAGACTTTCCAGAACGAAGGGCATATTATTTAACTTCGCTTCAATTTCCTCCGGAAAGATATTTTGTCCGTTGGAGCTTAACAGCATGGTTTTGCTGCGGCCACGGATATATATGAAGCCGTTTGCGTCAATGGTTCCCAGGTCACCGGTCTTCAGCCAACCGTCTTCGGTAAATACTTCGCGGGTTGCTTCTTCGTTTTTATAATATCCTTTCATTACGTTTTCTCCGCGCACTTGAATTTCGCCTGTCGTATTGTGGGGTCATCCGAGTCGATACGCACTTCCATGATGTCGAGAATTTTTTCCTGCAGAACCGGGGATGAAGGTATTCCAGGGGCATAACTGATGAGCGGGCCGCATTCTGTCATACCGTATCCGATGGTAAAGGGGAATTTTATTTTGTAGAAGAAATCTGTTACTTCCGGGTTCATGGCTGCACCGCCAATAATGACTTCCTTGAACCGTCCGCCCAGGGCGTCAATCAGTTTTTTACGGATTTGCGCATATATCTGATTGTCCAGCAAAGGGATATTCAATGCCCATTTCATTTCATGCTGCGCTTATTGATAAGTGGCTGTATGACATTCTTGTATATCTTTTCTATTACAAGGGGTACGGTGATAATCAGGTTGGGTTTCACTTCCTCGAAAGCTTTCATCAGAATTTTTGGAGAAGGTGTCTTGCCTAACAGCGTGACATGGGTTCCCACGGCCGTTGCGGTCAGAAAATCGAAAGCACAACCATAAGCATGGGCCAAGGGTAGGAAAGAAAGTACTTTTTTCTCCTTTTTTCAACAGTCCTGTTCGGATACCGAAGGTGACGTTGCCGGCCAGGTTGTTTCCCGTCAGCATGACGCCCTTACTGAATCCGGTGGTGCCCGAGGTATAGTTAAACAACATCACTTTATCATTAGACAATTCGGTATAGATGATGTTCTCCTTTTGGAAACCTTTGGGATAGGCTTTTTTCATGGCCGTATCTATGTTGCGCATGAATTTCTGAATAGTCTCTCCATCACGCTGGTGCAGACAACGGTAATCTGTCAAAGAAAAGACAGCACGTAAGTTGCCCAATGCTTCTTCTTCCAGGTTTTCCCAGATATTATCGCTGACAAACAGGAATGTGGATTCGGAATGATTGACGATATGATGAACGTCATTCGGCTTAAAGTCTTGAAGAATAGGTACAACGATGGCGCCATAGGTAATTGTTGCCATATATGCTATGCACCAGCGAGAAGTATTCTTACCTATGATTGAAATTTTATCACCGCGTCGGAGACTGCAATGTTGAAACAGCAGGTGTAACTTGGCTATTTCTTCTGCCACTTGTCCATACGTAAAAGCGTTGTCTTCACCATAATCTGTGTAACACGGTAAATCCCAGTTCTCCTTAAAGCTATTCTCGTATAGCTTAATAAAGTTCTCTTTTTATCATTGCACAATTTTTGATGTAATGTGCAAAAAAATAAGCATAATTATTGGTATTCTAAAAGAATTAAGGAGAATTATGTGTAACTTTGTTGCCTAATATAGATAAATAGGTATGATTGATACGACAATATTCCAAAAAATAAAACGGCCGTTTATTATACATTGGGCTGTAAATTGAATTTCTCAGAAACCTCAACAATTGGCAGAATTCTGAAAGAAGCTGGTATCCGTACTGCGCGTAAAGGAGAGAAAGCCGATATTTGTGTTGTAAATACTTGTTCGGTTACTGAGGTTGCCGATAAAAAGTGCAGGCAGGCCATCCATCGGTTGACTAAACAGCATCCGGGTGCCTTTGTTGTTGTCACCGGATGTTATGCTCAGCTGAAGCCGGAACAGGTAGCGAATATTGAAGGGGTAGACCTTGTTCTCGGTGCGGAGCAGAAAGGGGAGCTGATGAATTACCTTGGAAATCTGGAGAAGCATGAGAAGGGAGAAGCCATTACGACGGCTACCAAAGATATTCGCAGTTTTTCTCCTTCGTGTTCGCGGGGTGACCGTACCCGTTATTTCTTGAAGGTGCAGGATGGTTGTGACTATTTTTGCTCTTATTGTACGATTCCGTTTGCCCGTGGACGCAGCCGTAACGGACGGATTGAGGACATAGTGGCGCAAGCTCGCCGGGCAGCCGGGGAAGGTGGAAAGGAAATAGTTATTACCGGGGTGAATATCGGGGATTTCGGAAAGACGACAGGCGAAACATTTTTTGATTTGGTGAAGGAACTGGATAAAGTGGAGGGTATCGAACGTTATCGTATCTCTTCCATCGAGCCTAATTTGCTGACGGATGAGATTATTGAATATGTTTCTCGTTCGCGTGCTTTTATGCCTCATTTCCATATTCCTTTGCAGAGTGGCAGTGACGATGTGTTGAAGTTGATGCGCCGTCGTTATGATACGGCATTGTTCGCTTCTAAGATTCGCAAGATAAAAGAAAAGATGCCCGATGCTTTTATCGGTGTGGATGTGATTGTGGGAACCAGGGGGAGACAGAACTGTATTTTGAAGATGCATATCGTTTTATCGAAGGGCTTGAGGTGACTCAACTTTCATGTGTTCAGTTATTCTGAACGTCCCGGTACTCAGGCGTTGAAAATAGATCATGTGGTTTCTCCCGAGGAGAAACATCGGCGGAGCCAGCGTTTGTTGGCGCTTTCGGACGAAAAGACAAAGGCTTTTTATGCCAGACATATTGGCAAAGAGGCTATCGTGCTTGCCGAAAAATCGAAGGCGGGAATGCCGATGCATGGCTTTACGGATAATTATATCCGGGTGGAACTGGAACATGATGATGCGCTTGACAATAAGTTGGTGCGCGTAAAATTGGGTGATTTTAATGAAGACGGTACTGCCTTGAAAGGTACAATTATATGAAAAAGATATCAGTTGTCATATTGAATTGGAATGGGGAAGCTATGTTGCGGCAATTTCTTCCTTCGGTGATAGCATATTCTGAGGCGGAAGGAGTGGAGGTATGTGTGGCTGACAATGCTTCTTCGGATGCATCGTGTGACGTGGTGAGGAAAGAGTTTCCTGCTGTGCGCCTTATTTGAACTGGAGGAAAATTATGGCTTTGCCGAAGGGTATAACCGTGCCTTGCAGCAGGTGGATGCGGAATATGTGGTTCTTTTGAACAGTGATATCGAGGTGACACCTCATTGGTTGGAGCCTTTGCGGGATTTTATGGAAGTTCATCCCGAAGTGGCTGCTTGTCAACCCAAACTTCTGAGTCAGCGCAATAAGGAGTTTTTTGAATATGCGGGTGCTGCGGGGGGGTATATCGACCGTTATGGGTATCCTTTTTGCCGCGGGCGGATTTTTGAAACGGTAGAGAAGGATGATGGGCAGTATGATACGGTGATGCCTGTTTTTTGGGTTAGTGGAGCTGCCTTTTTTGTCCGCTTGAAAGATTATCGTGAGGCAGGAGGTCTGGATGGGCGTTTCTTTGCTCACATGGAGGAAATTGATCTTTGCTGGCGTTTTCGCAGTCGTGGAAGAGGATTGGTATGTATTCCGCAAAGTGTGGTGTATCATGTAGGTGCGGCTACATTGAAAAAAGAAAGTCCGCGGAAAACATATCTGAACTTTCGGAATAATTTATTGATGCTTTATAAGAATTTGCCTGAAAAGGAACTGAATAAGGTGCTTTGTGTGCGTGGTTTTTTGGATAGGATTGCTGCTATGGTTTTCTATCTTAAGAAGGATAAGGAGAGTGCCAAAGCTGTCTTTCAGGCAAGGAGAGATTTTGAGCGTACCCGTTATAGCTTTGCTTCTGCCCGCGTGGAGAATATGATGAAAGCTACCGATGAGCCTATTCCCGAAAGAGTGGAGTATAGTATTTTGTGGAAATATCATGCGTTGGGCAAGAAAAGGTTTTCACAATTGCGTAATTTTGTGAAAGGGCTGACTGCCTGATGTGGGTAAACTAAATTTAGTATATTAAAAAAAACGACTATGAGCAAATTGGTTAGAAAAATTGGCTTGGTGGCACATGATGCCATGAAGAAGGACTTGATAGAATGGGTTCTTTGGAACTCGGAACGGTTGATAGGTCACAAGTTTTATTGCACGGGAACCACAGGAACACTTATCCGGGAAGCTTTGAAAGAGAAACATCCTGATGTGGAATGGGATATTACTATTCTGAAATCCGGTCCGCTGGGCGGTGACCAGCAGATTGGTTCGCGCATTGTGGAAGGGGAAATCGATTATCTTTTTTTCTTTACCGACCCGATGACTCTCCAGCCGCATGATACGGATGTAAAAGCACTGACTCGTTTGGCGGGTGTGGAGAATATTGTTTTTTGCTGTAACCGCTCTACGGCTGATCATATCATAACCAGCCCTCTGTTTGTTGACCCGGAATATGAGCGCACTCATCCGGATTATACCGGATATACACAGCGCTTTGCCAATAAGCCGGTAGTATCTGAGGCAGTGGAACGGGTCAATAAACGTAAAAAGGCAGAAAGAATAAATAATTATTTTATTCCAATGGCGTAAAGTGTATTTTATCGGTCGTAGTGTACTGCGACTCCTACTTTTCTGACAATCCGCCCCCATAGGCGGATTTTCTTTTATATAGACGAATATCTATTTCTTCGATGACAGGGAAATCATGGAACAGCCGTTCTGCTATGCGTTCACATACGTGTTCCAATAACCTGGAAGGCGTTTTCATAACTTCTTTTACCGCGGTATGTACGTCGGCATAGCTTACGGTTCCCTCCAGTCTGTCTGTCTGGGCTGCATGGATAAAATTTGTTTTTAATTTCAAGTCAATGGTAAAGTTGGCTCCCACAACCGTTTCTTGTGGAGCTACTCCATGACGGGCAAAGAATTTAAGACCTTCCAGGCATATATACATTGATGTTGCTTTCATGCTTTTGTTTTTATTGGACGGACAAATATAAGGTACTTTTTCCTTATGGGAAAGAGAAGCAGAAAAAATGCTAAAAGAAAGAGGAATTGCCATTCGATACAGGCAATTCCTCTTTTCTTCTCTTTTGTGATTACATTATATAATAAACCATTATCCGCATCTTGACGCTCCACAGGTCTTGCAGATAAGGCATCCCTCCTGACAAACGAGAGTTTCATGTCCGCAATTCGGACACTTCTGACCGTCGGCTTTCGTTCCGTCGGTAACATATTTTTTCAGAGCACGTTCTACACCGTTTTTCCATGTGTTGATGCTTTCGCTGTCCAATTGCAGTGAGTCCACCAACTTAATGACGCGGTCGATAGGCATGCGCCAGCGGAGGACGCCCGAAATCAGTTTGGCATAGTTCCAGTATTCTTTATTAAACTTCTCGGACAGACCTTCGATGGTGGTCTTGTATCCGCGCTTGTTTTCAAACTGGAAGTCGTAGTGTTTGTTGCCGTCTTCGTCTACATTTTTAATGATTCGTCCGCTAGTGACAGACTTCGGCAATAAGATGCCCTCTTCATCGTCTTGCAGACCGGTAAATATCTCGTATGGGTGACCGTCCAGCAGACCGACAAAGGCTACCCATTTTTTCCTTGTTGTTCTGGAAACGGATATGACATCGGCTTCTAATACTTTCGGGCGGACTTCGACTACCGTAGGCGGTTTGCAAGGTGGCATTTCTTCTTTCTTATCCTTCTTCTTGTTGGAAATCAATACACCGGAACGTGACCCGTCACGATATACGGTACAACCTTTGCAGCCCGAACGCCATGCTTCTACGTAAAGACGGTTTACGAGGTCTTCATCCACATCATTTGGCAAGTTGATGGTGACACTGATGGAATGGTCAACCCATTTTTGGATACGTCCTTGCATCTTTACTTTCATCAGCCAGTCTACATCATTTGATGTTGCCTTATAATAAGGTGATTTTTTTACCAATTCGTCTATTTCTTCCTGTGTATAACGCTTGGCGGGGTCGTAGCCGTTTATTTCCATCCATGTTACAAACTTATGGTGGAATACCACATATTCTTCGAAGGCGTCACCTGTTTCATCCACAAAGTCAACATGTACTTGCGGATCATTCGGGTTGACTTTTCTTCTGCGCTTGTAAACCGGCATAAATACGGGTTCAATGCCCGAAGTGGTCTGAGTCATCAAACTGGTGGTTCCCGTCGGAGCAATTGTCAGACAGGCAATGTTACGGCGTCCGTATTTGAGCATGTCTTCATACAATTTCGGATCAGCTTCTTTCAAGCGGTTGATGAAGGGGTTGTCTTTTTCTCTTTCGCTGTCATAGATAGCGAATGCACCGCGTTCTTTTGCCATTTCTACAGAAGAACGATATGCTTCCAAGGCAATCGTTTTATGCACTTTTTCCGAAAATTCGGTTGCTTCTTCAGTTCCGTAGCGTAGTCCCATGGCGGCGAGCATATCTCCTTCGGCAGTGATACCTACACCGGTACGGCGTCCCTGACCGCTTTTCTTGTATATTTTTTCCCACAGATGTCTTTCTGCCCCTTTTACTTCTTCACTTTCAGGGTCGGAGTCAATCTTGGTCATAATTCTTTCGATTTTCTCCAGCTCCAAGTCGATAATGTCATCCATGATGCGTTGAGCTAAAGCAACATGTTTTTTGAACAGCTCGAAATCGAAATAGGCATCCTTGGTGAAGGGATTGACTACATAAGAATATAGATTGATAGCCAGCAAACGGCAGGAGTCGTAAGGACATAAGGGAATCTCACCGCAAGGGTTGGTAGACACTGTGCGGTAACCTAAATCTGCATAACAGTCGGGTACGGATTCGCGTATGATGGTATCCCAGAACAGAACACCCGGTTCTGCCGACTTCCACGCATTGTGTACAATCTTCTTCCATAAAGCCGAAGCGTCTATTTCTTTGGTTGTCGAAGGTGTGGCAGCATCGATGGGATATTGTTGTGTATATGGAGTACCGTCAACAGCTGCTTGCATGAATGCATCGTCAAGTTTTACAGAGACATTGGCTCCTGTAACTTTGCCTTCTGTCATTTTAGCATCGATAAATGCTTCAGAATCGGGGTGCTTGATAGATACGCTCAGCATCAATGCACCACGACGGCCGTCTTGAGCTACTTCACGGGTGGAATTTGAATAACGCTCCATAAAAGGAACCAATCCTGTAGAAGTCAGTGCTGAATTCTTGACAGGTGAACCTTTCGGACGGATATGAGACAAATCATGTCCTACTCCTCCACGACGTTTCATCAGCTGAACCTGTTCTTCATCAATGCGGATAATGGCACCATAGGAATCGGCTGCACCTTCCATTCCGATAACAAAACAGTTGGACAATGATGCTACTTGGTAATCATTGCCGATGCCTGTCATCGGACTTCCTTGTGGAACGATGTACTTAAAATGGTCCAATAACTCGTAAAGTTGTTGTGCGTCCAGCCCGTTTTGGTATTTGCTTTCAATGCGGGCCACCTCATTGGCAATACGCCAATGCATGTCTTCCGGTGACTTTTCGTAAATATTGCCGAAAGAGTCCTTTACTGCGTATTTGTTTACCCAAACCCTGGCAGCAAGTTCATCGCCCTTAAAGTATTGTAAAGATGCTTCAAAGGCTTCGTCGTAGGAGTAAATTCGTTTTTCCACTTTTCTGTTCAGATTTACTATAATTATTAATAAGCTTAAGATGTAGAAGTCCTAACTCATTTATAACAAAAGCGTCGGCAAAGCTATATATGTTTTCTGAATAAACAAAATAAATATCGAATAAGTTTTCAACAATTTAAAAGTTATCCAAAACGGTCTGTTAATTATTTGATTTTCAATATAGGTTGTTGATGCGTGAGCTGCTAAAGTTTTCTATTTGGAAAATTTGAGTAAAATGTGAAGTAATGAAATAATTGAAAACTCCAAATGTTTGGGGTGGATTATTTTGCAAAAAAAAAGGTTATTGAATACGCTTTTCTTTTTCTTATCTTTGCAAGAAAAAAAGAATATGGATTCAATAAAGAACAGACGGTCTATCCGTAAATACAAGCAGGATGAAATTCCCGCTTCTTTGTTAAATGATTTGCTTGAAGAGGCTTTTCGTGCTTCTACTATGGGGGAATATGCAACTATATAGTGTGGTAGTCACTCGTGATAAACAGATGAAGGAAAAATTGGCACCGGCTCATTTTAATCAGCCTATGGTAACGGGTGCACCGGTGGTGCTTACTTTTTGTGCCGACTTTAACCGCTTTAGTAAATGGTGTCGGGCACGCAAAGCGGAACCGGGATATGATAATCCTATCTCTTTTTTGAATGCGGCGACAGATGCATTGCTGGTTACACAAAATTTTTGCACATTGGCGGAAGAACATGGGTTGGGTATTTGCTATTTGGGTACTACTATCTATAACCCGGACCAGATAGTTGAGATTCTCCAGTTGCCGGAACTGGTGATGCCGGTAGCTACCATAACGGTAGGATATCCTGACGAATGTCCTTCACAGGTCGACCGTCTTCCTGTTCAGGGGCTGTTGCATGATGAGGTTTATCATGATTATTCGGTTGAAGACATCGACCGTATTTATGCTTATAAAGAATCATTGCCGGAGAATCATCGATTTATAGAGGAGAATCAGAAGGAGACATTGGCTCAGGTGTTTACTGACGTACGTTATAAGAAGGCTGATAACGAGTATATGTCGGGTATCCTGAAGGCGACATTAAAGAAACAGGGGTTTGAAAAATAATCCGTTTGTATTTATTTTTAGGCATGAATAACACACGATTTACGGAAAAGATGAAAAATCCGTGTTTATCTGTGTTATTTGTGCCTAAAAAAGCAGTCTCTACAGAATGAGACTTTTTATTTTCTTCTTAATAATGCTTCAATTTCTTCTATATCAGCTTTGAATGATTTATCTACCTCTACCTGATCTTTCACTATTTTGCAAGCATGCAATACGGTAGCGTGGTCTTTATTTCCAATTAACTGACCAATCTTGGAAGAGGAGGCGTCTGTATGCTTTTTTGCAAGGAACATGGCAACCTGACGTACCTGCACGACTTCTCTTTTGCGCGTTTTAGTGTGGATTGCCGATTCTTCTATCTCATAATGACTGCATACTTTGGCGATAATGTCCTCGATGGTAATCGGTTTGCTTTCGCAACGAACCGCTTTGCGAACAATCCGTTCTGCCAAATCGATGTCCACGTCACGCTTAAAGATAATGGACTGTGCCAACAGAGAGTTGATGATACCTTCCAGTTCACGTACGCTTTCGTTGACGTTTTCGGCAATGTAGTTTATTACAGATTCAGGAATATTCAGTCCGTCACGGCGAATCTTGTTGCGGAGAATATTCTTTCTCAGTTCCACATCAGGCTTTTCCAGTTCGGCTACCAAACCCCATTTAAAACGGGTCAGGAGGCGTTCTTCCATACCTTGCAGCATCACCGGTGCGCGGTCGGAAGTCAGGATAAGTTGCTTACCGTTATGGTGCAGGTGGTTAAAGATATGGAAGAAGGTATTCTGAGTTTTGGTAACACCGGCAAATTCCTGGATATCATCGATAATCAGCACATCTATTGTCTGGTAGAAACTGATGAAATCATTGAAAAAATGGTTTGTACGTACAGAGTCGGTATATTGTACCTGAAACAAATGTGCCGATACATATAATACTCGTTTTTCCGGATAAAGTTCCTTGATGCGTGTACCTATGGCATTGATTAAGTGGGTTTTTCCCACACCTGACGGTCCGTATAAAAACAACGGGTTGAATGTCCGGGCAGGGTTCTTTGCCACAGTTTCTCCTACAGTACGAGAAAACTCGTTACTGTTTCCTTTGATAAAGTTCTCGAAATTGTAGTTCGGGTTCAAGTGCGGATCCAAATCCTGCGGAGCCGGAGCCTGCATCGGGTTGGGAGCCTTATTGCCATCTTTTATAACTGTTTGTGCGGGTAATGCCGAAGAACGCTTGGTACCCTCTATATTTACAGTTATATGATTGGTCTTGTCTGTTAATATGCAATACATCAACTGCGTACCTTCCCCGATTTCTTTATAAAGGGCTGCACGCAATAAATCCACGAACTTTTCTTCCAAAAATTCATAGAAGAAAGGACTCGGGACTCCAATGGTCAAGGCGTGGTCTTCGTACTTCAGAGGTACGATAGGCTCAAACCAAGTTTTATAAGTCGTATCAGGAACATTGTCTCTAATGATATTGAGACATCGATTCCATAAAACGACGTGATCGTTTTCAATCATATAAGACATTTATTATAAAAAGCGAAACTTCTACAATGCAAATTTCGAAATGAAAATCTGAAAAAACAAATCGCTTTTTTTTCTTGCTTTTTATATTTTAAAAGTAATCTCTTTAGTTTCAGTGACTTATAAAAAGCACTCTGAGGTCAGTCCGGAATGAAAGTTGCATATTTGTAAGCTCTTGATTCTTAGCTTTCTATTGAGCTTTTCTTGTGTCGCTATATTGGTGATTAACTCCGCTTCTTTAAGCCTTTCTTCCCTGTTGACAGCCTTTTTACTAGCCAACAGGGAAAAAAAAAGGAAATATGGCTTTATTTAGAATATTTCTATTTTAAGCGGAAGCCTTACTTATCTTTCTTGCCGAACAGCGAGAAGTGTACATACCGTTTGGGATGTGCCTTCAGGTCTTCCAGCAGGGAAGCTGCATTGGCTGTTGTTGTACTCAAGTTCTGGTAGAATGTCGGGTCGTTGAACAATAAGCCAATGGTATTATCTTTGCGGGTGAGTTTTTCGGTCAGCAATTGTACATTATATAATGTAGAGTCTACTTTGCTGAAAGTGCTTGCATAGTCAATGCCTTTTAAGTTTTCACTGATGACAGAGAAGTTATCGGTAATGGTCACCAATCGGCCGGTGATCTGCGGTAATTCATTATTCATTAATGAATTCAGCTGGCGTGTAGTAACGTCCAAGTTGGCTGTCAGTCTCTCAGCATTGTGTATGGTTGCCGTCAGTGCCGGGTCTGCCAGGAGTTTGTTCAATGATTGAAGAATGGAATCCATTTTGGGAAGAAGCTGTTCCACTTGGGGAACCAACTTTTCTTCGGCTACCCCCATCAAACCATTGTTGGTTATTCCGGGCAAAGTATCTCCCGGCTGGAAAAATTCGTTGGTTTTATCATTCAAGAGTAAGTTCATTTTTACCGTTCCCAGCATTTCGGTAACCAATTCTCCTTTACTTCCTTTGGGGATGCGCATTTCTTTGTCTACCTCTACCTCTACTGTCACATGCCCCGGTTTCTTGTAATTATAGTTGATACTTCTCACAGTACCCACTTTAAAACCATTGGCAAATACGGGGCTGGAGCCGGCCAGACCGTTTATGTTGGTATATTCTACATAATAATAGTTTGCTGATTGGAACATGTTGATTCCTTTCAGGTAATTGATACCATAAATTAGCATGGCTAAAGCAGCGATGCCTATTAATCCTATTTTTACCTCTTTCGTCATTTCTGTTATTTCTTTTATATAATTATCTGTTTTTCTTAAATTCTTTGATGGCTTCGTTTACATTCATCTTTTCTCCGTTTTTAAAGGCAATGATGAATGCATCTTTTTAAATTTAGCGGTAACTTCGCGCTTCATGCGTAATACCTTATTATAGTCGGTGCTTTCTCCATAGGTATATTTATATAGTCCTTTTTCTTTATAATAACTTACCGGAGAAAGTCCTTTTAATTGTCTGCTGTTTTTGGGCAATACCCTATCGGATGCCAATATTTGTATTTTGAATATCGGTTTATGTACAACTTCAGGGTTGCTCTTATTTGTCTTGATGTTAGGTGTACCCGGCTTTCTGTTGCTTCTTACCGGTTCGGGTGCACTGTCGGGTTCATCGGTCGGTGTTTCCGCTACAGATTCCTCCGGTTCGGGCATTTCCGGTTGCTGCACTTTGCTACGGTCTATTGGTGCGTCGTGTTCGCGTTTATAGTTTAAGAAAGCTTTGTAAATACTGTTTGCCAATGCTTCACTGCCTGTGTCGGACAGAAGATACTGTTCTTCATCGGGAGTAGAGATATAGCCGAGCTCTACCAATACACCGGGCATGGATGTTTCACGAAGTACGAGAAATCCTGCCTGATGCACGCCTTTGTCTATGCGGCGTGCCGAAGTCTTGAATTGTTTTTGTATCAGAGTTGCCAGTTTGACACTCTTCTCCATGTTTTTGTCCTGCAGGAATTCAAAGATGATGTAACTTTCCGAAGAGTTCGGATTGAAACCGGCATAACGTTGCTGATAATTGTCCTCTATTAAAATAACAGAGTTTTCCTTTTTGGCGACTTCCAGGTTTTCTTCTGTCCGATGGAGACCGAGGGTGTAGGTTTCCGTACCTCTGACATTGCGTCCGCGGGCTACCGAATTGGTATGGATGGAGATGAATAAGTCTGCTTTGGCGTTATTGGCTATTTGTGCACGGCGGTCCAAAGGAATAAACACATCGCTGCGGCGTGTGAATATGACTTTTACGTCTTTACAGTTGTTCTGTATCAGGCGTCCTACTTTCAATGCCACATTCAGATTGATATTCTTTTCTTTTCCGCGTCTGCCGATGGCACCGGGGTCATGGCCTCCGTGACCGGGGTCAATGACAACAGTGAAGTCCTTTCCTTCGGCTGTAAGACAAAGAAAGGGCAAGACTAGCGCAAGGCTACACAACAGAATTATTATTTTAAGTCTATCGGTTCTCATATTAATTAAGGTGCAAATGTAGCGATTTTTAATGAAAACTCGGCTTTTACCTTCAAGTTTTTGTTTTTTAGTAGAAAGATGCCATAAAACCCGAAAAACAGACGAGTATTTGGTTGATTTTCTATTACTTTGCATCCCCAAAAAATCTATAATATGCTTAAATTTCTGAAGAATTGGACGCTGCCTTTGGCAATGTTTGCCGGAGCTATCGGATATTTCCTGTTGGCCAACGTCACTATTTTGGAGCCGGCAAAACCTTTTGTGAATTGGCTGATTGCCGTTTTGACTCCTTTTCTTATCTTCGCACAGTTGCTGCTTACTTTTTGTAAGATTGAGCCCAAGGAATTACTACCCAAGGCATGGCACGTATGGCTATTGTCCATTCAGGCTGTATCAAGCGGCATTATTGCTTTGTTGCTGATTTTCTGCCCCATGGAGGAGGCTTACAGGGATATTTTTGAAGGGGCGATGGTTTGCCTGATTTGTCCCACGGCCACGGCAGCGGCTGTCATTACAGGAAAACTGGGAGGAAGTGCTTCCACGCTTACTACTTATACCTTACTTTCGAATGTATTGGCGGCAATAGCGGTGCCGCTTGTGTTTCCGCTTGTGGAGCCTCATGCCGACATCACCTTTGTGGTGGCTTTTCTTAAAATACTGAGTAAAGTGTTTCCTCTGTTACTGGCTCCTTTTTTTATTGCATTGTTGTTTCGTTATTATATCCCGTCTGTACATCGACTGTTGTCGAAATATCATGGGGTCGCTTTTTATTTGTGGGCGGTTGCACTGACTATTGTGACAGGACAAACCGTGCGCTCACTGGTTACCGCTGCTGCCGATGTTTCCATCGAGATAATGATTGCTTTGGCAGGACTTGCCACTTGCTGTCTGCAATTTTATTTTGGTAAAAGAATTGGCAGTGCTTATCATGACCGAATCAGCGCGGGGCAGGCTTTGGGACAGAAGAATACGGTGCTTGCCATTTGGATGGCAGTGACTTATCTCAATCCTTTATCGTCTGTCGGTCCCGGTAGCTATGTGGTGTGGCAAAATATTTTTAATAGTTATCAACTGTGGAAAAAGAGGAAGAGTGAGATGAAATAACCGGTGTAAGATAAGAAGGATAGAAAAAAACATTATAAATAGATATGAAAACGGACTTTACAATCAGGCAAGCTCAACAATCGGATGCGGTTGCGCTAAAAGAGTTATTTCAAAATACTGTTCTTGTGATAAACAGACGTGATTACTCACAGGCAGAAGTTGAGGATTGGGCATCCTGCGGAAATAACCTTTCTAACATTAAAGAGAGGATAGAGACCCACTATTTTGTTGTAGCCGTTAATCAACAGTCACAAATCGTTGGTTTTTCATCTATTACGCCTCAAGGCTATTTACATTCTATGTTTGTCCACAAGGATTTTCAAGGTGAAGGTATTGCTACGATGCTTTTGGAAGAAATAGAACGCTACGCAATTACAGCCGGGATTACGCGGATTACATCCGAAGTAAGCTTGACTGCCCGCCCTTTCTTTGAAAAAAAAAGGTTATGTGGTAGAAAAAAGAACAAAAGCGCAAGGCGAATCAGCTTTCTCTCACTAATTTTTTGATGGCAAAGGAAGTGGCGTTTTTGGAGTATTATAATAAAAAAAGGTTACAGATTAAGCTTAGTACGTTCCTTTGTCTGTATATCCAAAACAGACTCAGCCTGACAGAAAGCATGCTTTTACACGTACGTCCTCATAGAACTACACGTACGTATGCGTAGCCCTACGCATACGTACGGAAGCTATACATACGTACGCATATGCCTGTACGTACGTATGTTACTTTTATGGAAAATGAGGGGATTAATTCGTTGTTAAATAATCTCCATCGAAAGACAAAGGCAACAAAGCACTTACACCTTCCATGATATAAATATCCGATTTGCTGTAAAGTAAGATACGCATTGGTTTTCCAAACCGCTTTTCAGTTTCCAGCAACACTTGTCGGCAGGCACCACAGGGTGGGATGGGAGTGTCAAGGAAGTCTTGTTCGGTTCGTGCAGCAATGGCAAGTGTTTTTACCGCTTGGTCGGGATATTGGGAATTGGCATAAAATAGGGTAGTGCGTTCGGCGCATAGTCCGGAGGGATAAGCTGCATTTTCCTGATTGCTCCCTGTTACCACAACACCGTTCTCCAGCAGGGCAGCAGCTCCTACCGAGAAATGCGAATAAGGTGCATAACTTCTTTGTGTTGCCTTGCACGCAGCATCCACCAATTTACGGTCTTCTTCCGTGAGTTCGTTATACTTGCGTGCCTCAATATTGATTTCCAGTTTGATTTCTTTCATGGTGTTTAAGCCTTGGTTTTGTATGCAAATGTAATCTTTTTGCTTTTGATTTCCAACTTCTTTCTTCCGGTTAATTTCAAATTTCTTGCAATTGCTGTTCATTCGCTTCTTCTTCTCGGAAAATAATTATCGTATATAATTAAAAGTCATTAAAAAAAGCTGTATATTTGTATTTCGTGATAGAAAATGAAGAATAAAAAATGATAGATCAAGCAGTAATTGACAGAATAAATCAGGGGTGATGTAAAGGCATTCGAGTGCCTTTATAATGACTATTTCGTTTATTTATGTGCTTGTGCCAATTCTTATATCTTCAATGCCGAGGAAGCTCAGGACATAGTGAATGAAGTCTTTATGAAATTGTGGTATAAACGTGGTGATTTATTTTTTCCTATTCATCCTTATCTGGTGCGCAGTGTGCAAAACGGATGTTTGAATTATTTGCGTTCACTTCATAGCCGGGAGCGTGTGGCAGATGAATATCGCGAAACATTGCTTGAATATCAGGAAGAATTATTGCATGAGTGAATGCAATCCTTTAAAAAAGAAATGGAACAGGCTGATTTGGAGCGTCAGGTACAGACCGTAATTACTTCCCTGCCCGATAAGTGCAGAACTGTTTTTGAACAATATCTTTATTCTGAACTTACTCCGCAGGAAATTGCCGAGAAGAATGGAATCTCTGTCAACACCGTGCGTGTGCATATTAAAAAGGCGATGGACAAGATGAAGGAGAAGCTGGGTTCACGAATCGGAATTCTCTTATTTTTTCTTTTTTAAATGAATAATAAAAAAAGTCCCTTTTTTATTAAATGCTTTTAAGGTTGTGCGTGTATTATTATTAGTTTAATAATACAAGACCGACAGAATGAGTAATTCAATACATGAGTTTGACAGGTTGATGCTGGATTATCTGAAAGGTGATATAACACCTGAAGATAGGCAGAGAATGACCGAATTATTACATAAGGATGCTTCCTGCCGGGAGAAGTATCGTGAGATGTCACGTGCTTATGCCATTGCTTCTGTGCCTTGGTTTGAACGGAGAAAGAAGCAGAACCTTGATTTTCTGCGAGAGAAGTTAGACCTCCGTTCCTCGCCCGGACGCACTTTGGTTAGAAGGGTGAGAGTTGGGAGCTTTGCGGCAATGGTAGCATTATTGATTGGCCTTGGCATTCGTTTTATTTATTTGAATAACCATCCGGCAGAAGTGATTGTTCCACCTGTTTCCTATTGCCGGATAGAAATTCCTCAGGGTGCGCAATCCAAATTGATATTGCCGGACAGCACCTCGGTTTACCTCAACGGAGGTACCATTATAAAGTATGATGCGTCATTTCAGAATAAGGCTGAACGCGAGGTTTATCTTAATGGGGAAGCTTACTTTGAAGTGGCTAAAAATGCGGAAAAGCCTTTTTTATTGTTCATGCGGCTGATTTGAATGTCAAGGTACTTGGTACCAAATTCAATGTATCGTCTTATCCGGACGAGCCAAACATAAAAAAGTCAGCCTTGTGGAAGGGCGGGTCAAAGTGTCCACGGCTTCGGATGGAGTTGATAAATTTTACCTGTCTCCCAATGAGCAGGCTGTGTATGACAAGGCAAAAAAGACTTTGTCTGTAAGGGCTGTAGACGCAGGCTCTCAAGTAGCCTGGACAACAGGACGTCTTGTTTTTGTCAACGAAACCTTATTTCATATTCTGAAAACGATTGGGAAAAAATATGATGTTCAGATTTTAATCCAATCCCGGAAGATGAATACTGAATATTTTTCCGGTAGTATAGATGCAGACCTGACTTTGGATGAGATTCTTTCTTATCTGGATGTAGATAATAAGTTTGTTTGGAGAAGGAAGGGAAAAACCGTGGTTATTGCTGACAGATAGGATGTAAAACCGTATCCCTATGGGTATACCTTAAATATTTTTGTTAACTAATAATTCTAAGTATGAAAAAAACTTTTTGCAAGACTCGCAGGGGACATTGGGTCCCTCTGGCATGGGCAGCTTCTCATTCCTTTTATGGGGAAATGTTGCTTTCGCTGCATTGCCTATTCAGGAGGCAAGACTTTCCATGCAGCATCGTTCGGTATCCTTGAATCAAGTCTTCAGTGAAATTGAAAGACAAACGGGGTATTCTTTTTTGGTTCGTAATAATGATATAAATACGAATCAGAAGATTTCCATTGATGTGAAGAACAAGAGTGTCAAGGAAGTCTTGGAGATTTTATTTGCCGGTAAGAATATACGTTATGAAGTAGAAGGGGAACATATTTCTGTTTATAAGCCTCAGCAAGCAAGACAGACTACAATTTCCGGAATTGTTGTGGATGCTGCTCAGGGAACCGATTATCGGGGCTTCTGTCGTAGTGGTAAACACAACCAACGGCTGTATCACGGATTTTGACGGAAAATTTTCTTTGGAGGTTTCACAATTGCCGGTAAAGGTACAAATCACTTATATCGGTTATAAATCGCAGGTAGTGACTGTCAGTGATGCTAAAACTGTTCAAGGTTGTTCTTCAGGAAGATACCGAAACATTGGATGAGGTAGTTGTTGTCGGTTATGGCTCTCAGAAAAAAGCCAACCTGACCGGTGCTGTTGCTTCTGTAAAGATGGATGAAGTGATGGGAAACCGTCCGTTGGCACAGGCAGCCGATGCGTTGCAAGGTACTGTTCCCGGTCTGCTTGTTTCCAGCAGTGGAAATGCCCCCGGTCAGGGAAAGTCTTTCCAAATTCGCGGTGCTTATTCGGTAGGTGTAAAAAATAGTGACGGTTCGTATGGTAATACCATCAAGCCTTTGGTTTTGATTGATAACGTAGAAGGCGACCTGGATATGATTAATCCCGAAGATATTGAAACCATTACCGTATTGAAAGATGCTGCTTCGGGAGCCATCTATGGTGCGCGTGCTGCCGGTGGTGTGATTTTGGTGACAACCAAACGTCCGAAAGGTGAGACTACTTTCCAATTGAATTATAACAATAACTTTGCGTTTGCTTCAGCTATGAATCTGCCTGAACAGGCTCCCCTGATGGAGTATTTGCAAGCGTATTCGGATGCAGCCGGTGACCAGTTCTGGACAATGGGTTCGCCTAGTGTAAGCAAATGGATGGGATATTTGGAGCAATATCGTAATAATCCGTCTTCTATTCCTACTGTCGGCGATGGTATTTTTAAAGATGCAGATGGTGCCGTATATTATATGAATGAAAAGGACTTGACAAAAAACATGCTCGAAACCAGTTTCCAGCAGAGCCATAATATATCGATGACCGGAGGTACGGAGAAACTTCGTTTTCGTCTTTCTGCAGGTTATATTGACAATAACGGTGTGTTGATTACGGATAAAGACCAGTATAGGCGAATGAATGTAAGCGGATTCATCTCAGCCAATATCACGAAATGGTTTACTCAGGAAGCTACTCTTAGTTATGCCCATAGCAAGAAAACATTGCCTAGCTCAGCCTTGGGTGCTATCTATTCCACCCGTTTGGCTTCTTTTTTATCCCTGAAGGAAATATGCCGGCCGGAATTTCGGATGAGGCAGAAGGCTTGCCTTTCTTTACTCCTGCCAACCAGATACGTTGGTCCAATCCCTCAAAGACATTGAATGATAACCCTCGTATTTTCTTGAAGTCCATACTGAAACCGCTTAAAGGTCTTGAAGTGGCGTTTGAATATACGTTTGACAAGAAAATATATGATTATCATTGGTATACGGAAGTGTAGCTTATACCACAGTTCAGGGAGGTAAAGACACTACTCCGACAAACGATTATTTACAAAAGACAAAAAGATATACCGATTATAATTCAATAAACTTATATGCCACTTATGATTTTAATCTGGGCGACCATAAGTTTAAAGTGATGGGGTTTTAACCAGGAGTCAAGTTATCGCGAAACAATGGAAGCTTATTCATACGGGCAAGCGGTAATTGAAGTTCCTTCGTTGGGTTCGGGTACTTCTACATTGAAGGCTACCGATAGCTATAATGAGTATTCGGTACGTGGAGGCTTCTTCCGTGTGAACTATAATTATCTGGACCGATATTTATTGGAGGTGAACGGACGTTATGACGGTTCTTCCAAATTTCCCAAAGATTCTCGTTATGGCTTCTTCCCATCGGTTTCCGTTGGTTGGAATATTGCTCAGGAAAAGTTTATGGAACATACACAAAATTGGTTGGGCTCATTGAAGTTACGTGCGTCTTACGGTATGATTGGTAATCAGAATGTGCCGGCTTATTCCTTCATTCCTACCATGACAGTGAATAATAAATACAATGGATGGTTGTCCGGTGGCAATTATGTGACAGCTATCACTTCTCTTCCTTCTTTGGTAAGTAGTAATTTTACTTGGGAAAAGGTGGGTACTATTGATATAGGTCTTGATTTCTCTATGTTCAGCAACCGTTTCACCGGTACATTCGACTGGTATCAGCGTAATACAAACGGAATGCTGGCTCCGGGCATGCAGTTGCCGGCCGTAGTGGGTGCGAGCGCTCCTTATCAGAATACAGCAGATATGCGTACACGTGGTTGGGAGTTGAGTGTGAATTGGCGTGACCAAATCGGAAAGGTTGGTTATCGTGTAGGTTTCAACCTGTCAGACAGCCAATCAAAAGATTGTGAAGTATAATTCGAATGAATCCGGCATATTAACCAGCGCTTTGAGTAATGGCTCTACCTTCTGGAACTATTATGAAGGAAAAGATTTAGGAGAAATTTGGGGATATGAATACGATGGTTTCTATACCGTGGATGATTTTACCGATACATCTTCATGGAAGTTGAAAGATGGGTGTACCTAGTATTGATGGTTATAATCCTCGTCCGGGTGATGTGAAATTTAAAAATCTGAAGGACGATGACCGTGGAACCAATATGATTTCCAGTGGTGATAATACGGTCAGTAATCCGGGCGACCGCAAAGTGATTGGTAATAATACACCGCGTTATCTTTATGGTATTACGCTGGGAGCAAATTTTAAAGGATTTGATTTGAATGTATTTATGCAAGGTACGGGAAAGCGTGATGCATGGATTGCAAATAACCTGAAGTTTCCCTTGTATTCCGACTTCAAGTTCATCGCCTTGTATAAAGACTTGGGCAATTATTGGAAACCGGTAGATGCTGCGAACGGAGATTACACGGCTGCTAATCCTAATGCCGAGTTCCCGCGCATTTATGGCAACTATGGTAATCAGGGCTCTAATTACCGCCAATCAGATAAATATTTGTCGGATGCTTCCTATTTCCGTATCAAGAATGTTACATTGTCCTATACTTTCCCGAAAGCATGGATAACAAAAGCATCTTTATCGCAACTGCAAGCCTTTGTCAGCATTGAAAATCTGGCTACGTTCTCATCATTGCCAAAAGGTATCGACCCGGAAACATTGAAATGGAACTATCCGGCATTCCGTACAGTATCTTTCGGGCTTAATGTTACATTATAAACCTTAAATTAGTACGAGTATATGAAAAGATTATTTATAAGTTTAGCAATTCTCGCAGGAATCAGCCTTTCCGGTTGTAATGATAGCTTTCTGGAAAAATCCCCTGTTACGGACTTGACAGAAGAAAACGCATTTAATTCCTACGATAACTTCAAGGCTTTTATGTGGCCTTGCTATGAAATGTTTACGAATAATACCATCCGTACTTCTTTGAACGGATGGGGACAAAACGGTCCTTATAAAGGTGATATGGATGCCGGTTATTTTGAACAGAAATACGAAAGCGGCTATAATGATTTCGCTTACCAAACCGTTGCCAGCGTAGCATCGGGTAATGGTTGGAACTTTAGTTCATTTATTCGCCGAATCAATATCATGCTTTCTCATATCGATGATTCCGAGATGACTGAAGCACAGAAAAACCATTGGCGTGCGGTAGGTTATTTCTTTCATTCCTTCTGGTATATGGAGTTGATAGACCGCTTTGGTGCTGTGCCTTGGGTGGATCAGGTCTTGAAGGAAGACTCTCCTGAAGCTTACGGTCCGCGTATTGACAGGAAAACGGTGGCAGACAATGTGTTGGAACGTTTGAAATGGGCTGAAGAGAATATAGGCGATTTTACTTCGGAGGATGGAAAGAACACCATAAACAAGGATTGTATATTGGCGGCTATTTCACGTTTTGGCTTACGCGAAGGTACATGGAGGAAATATCATGAACTGGGAGATTATGATAAGTATTTGCAAGAAAGTGTCCGCGCTTCGGAGCTGTTGATGAGCGCTTATCCTACTCTTTATACCGGAACAGACGGACAGCCGGCGGCAGGGTATGGTGAAATGTGGACTACGGAAGATTTAAGTACCGTTCCCGGCATTATTTTATATAAAGAATATGTGACTGATATAAATCCGATGGGTACTTCTTATATCGAACATACTTCTTCACATTATGTAGAGATGAATCAAAAAACGGTAGATTTATATCTGATGAAGAATGGTAAACCTATCTTAAATGCAGAATCCGAGTATCATGGGAGATAAAGATATGTATGCCACTTTCCGTGACCGCGACCCGCGTATGTATCACACCATCATGCCTCCTTATAAAGTGAAAGCAGGAGGAGGTACTTACCGCACCTGGTCGTATACCGACAATGAGGCCGACCGTGAGTATATTGATATCATGGGAGCGAATACCAGTTGCAGCAATCCGGGTATCGGCATGAAGCGTTTGCCGGGACAGAACTGGAGTGCATCCTTGGTTCCCCGAAATTCCCAGACTGGGTACAGGTGCTTTTGTTACTTGCCGTTCCGGTTATTATGTTTGGAAGAATTGGGATAACTGGGAAACCAATTTTAATAATGGTAATTTGAATACGGCAGACAAACCTATTTTCAAGATTGAAGAAGTGTTGTTGAATGAGGCTGAAGCCAAATTTGAACTTGGAAATTTTGATCAGGGCGTAGCCGACAAGACGATTAACAAATTGCGTGAACGTGCAGGGGTTGCCAAAATGGTAGTTGCCGAAATTGATGCAAACTTTGACCCGAATCGTGGGAAGTACTACCCTAAGAATAATGATGCCGGTGTGGAGGTTGACCCTGTATTGTGGGAAATCCGTCGTGAGCGTATTATTGAGTTGATGGGTGAAGGATTTGGATTCTACGATATTCGCCGTTGGCGTATGGCTCCCTGGTTCTTGAACAAACCGGCAACCGGAATCTGGATGAGTAAAGCAGATGCGCTAAGTAACAATATGACATTGTATAATCCTGAAACGGGTTATTCCGACGGTACATCAGGTACAATGTCCGAAGGTTATCTGTATCTTTTCAATGACCCTCTGAAAGAAGGAAAAGGATGGTTGGAAAAATACTACTTATATCAGGTGCCGACTACCGAAATATTATTGAATCCTTCTTTGGAACAGAATCCGGGATGGTAATTTGAAATAGTATATAAAAACAACAGATGGAGGCCGGCTCAACTAAGCAATTAGTGAGAGATGGCCTCTTTTCTTTAAAAACAGAAGTAAAAATGGAAAACCGGAAAATGTGGTTTAGCGTCACCCTCTTATGTACACTAGGAATGCAGCAGGTTCTTGCGGCAGAAAATGTAAAAGGAGACCGGCCTAATATCGTGTTCATTCTTGCAGATGATTTGGGCTGGACTGATTTGGGAGTGATGGGAAGTGACTATTATGAAACTCCGAATATAGACCGTTTGGCTGCGGAAGGATTGCTTTTCGATAACGCCTATGCTGCTGCAGCAAATTCTGCACCCAGCCGGGCTTGCATGATGACAGGCATGTACACACCCCGTCACGGTGTATATACCGTTAGTCCTCCCGACCGGGGTGACCGTAGGCTGAGAAAATTGATTCCAATCGCCAATACGGATGATGTCCGTGCCGATTTTGTGACGATGGCTGAAGCGCTACGGCAACAGGGATACCGGTGTGGGCATATCGGAAAGTGGCATTTGGGAGATGACGCAGACGGAACAGGCCCTCTTTCTCAAGGATTCATTTTGGAATGTAGGAGGAAACCGGGCCGGCTCGCCTTATTCTTATTTTTATCCTTATTGTCTGCCCGATAAAAGTAAATGCCATCTGGGATTGGAGAAAGGAACACCGGGAGAATACCTTACCGACCGCTTGACGGATGAGGCTGTTTCTTTTATAAAATCCCACAAAGATGCTCCGTTCTTTCTTCATCTCTCTCACCACGCGGTTCATACGGCTTTGCAGGCTCCTGCATCGGTCGTTGATAAATACAAGAATAAACCTGTAGGAAAGTACCATACTAATCCTGTATATGCTGCGATGATTGAGAAATTGGATGATGGAGTAGGAAAGATATGTCGTGCCATTCAAGAGATGGGAATAGAAGAGAATACCATTATTATATTCTATTCCGACAATGGCGGTTCCGAACCGGTGACTGATAATTATCCTCTTCACGGCGGGAAGGGGACGCCATACGAGGGAGGTTCGCGTGTTCCTTTGATTATCAAATGGCCCGGGAAAATACCGGCAGGCACACGCACTTCTGTTCCGGTCATCGGAGTAGATTTCTATCCTACTTTTGTTCATCTTGCCAAAGGAGAAACATCGGGAAATCCGGATGGAAGAGATATCTTTGAGGTTGTGAAAAATAAGGAGACAGAACGGGATTTATTTTGGCATTTTCCGGCATATCTGGAATCGTATCTCAATGGCGGTAAGGATTTCAGAGCGCGACCTTATTCAAGTATTCGTTCGGGTGATTGGAAATTAATTTATAATTACGAAGATAAGTCAATGGAATTGTATAACCTGAAAGAAGATTTGGGAGAGACAAGGAATATGGCAGGACTTAATCCTCAAAAAAAGGAAGAACTTTATAACAAGCTTATGAAGTGGATTGATGATACACATGCGCCTGTTCCTACCGAACCTAATCCGTATTATCAGGGCATAAAGTAATTTTTAATGAATAGGGCATATTCCCTTTGCCTTTTCAGAAGAATGCCTGCCATGGCTACTATTTTGTTTTAAGTAGGTTATGGCAGGACTTTTTTATATACGAGTGAAGAAAATGATTATCGTTTTTTGGGAATGCCAAGCATTTCTTTGGCTTTGTCTTCACTGGATAGAAAGTCAAGTGAGTTGATAATCTTATCATAATTCTCTTTGTCTGCAATGCGGGTTGCCAATATTTGCAGTACTTTCAGTTTATCATCGTCGAAGGTATAGATAGACATGAGTCTGACACATTGTTGGCAGCTGAACCAACGGTGTCCGGCGGCTAATGACAATATATCCAATTGTTCGTCTTTGAAAGGTTTCTGTTTTATCTTATTGTATAATTGTTGGAAATCATTGTCACTCGTTATTTGGGGATAATTAGGACGGTGTCCGTTGTGATGTGGCGGACGAGGAGCAACCGTAGATTCCACCTGTGCGGGAGGACATACTGCCACCGCAGGAGGGTGGGGACACTCTCAAAAGAATCCAAATTGCTTACCAGATTGTTCTTGAAATCAATCAGGATAGTGGTTCCATAGTGTCCTATTTCCTCCTCCTTTCCTGTATTCCCATTGCTCTCCTTGTTCGTCGAACCGGCGATAGTCTGGGCGTCCCAGCAGTTTGGTCACTTCTTCCTGTGTCATACCTTTGTGAATGGATAGTAATATGTTATTGTCCATTAAGCTCCCGCAACTTCCGAGAACAAGGCTTAAAAATAAAACGGCTAGTGTTTCTTTTTACTCTTTTCATATAATGTTGTTTTTATGTGTAGGCAAAGATAGGCAGGGAATTCGATATGATCGGGCTCTTTTCCCTATTTGATTATAGGGATTTCCCTACAATTGTTATTGTTTGGAAGAAATGCGCCTCGGATATTTAATTAATGTAAAATCCACCGTTGCACATTTAACTTCGTTACTTTTAAAGGTTCTAACTGATAAACATTGCAAGAAACAGATGATAAATGAAGATAAAATCCGGGAAGCTTGCGCTTCTGATAAGGAATATGGATTCAAATTGCTGATGGAGAATTTTCAGCAACCTATATATTGGCACATCCGACGCTTGGTGGTTTCCCACGAAGATGCGGAGGATATACTGCAAGAAGTATTTATCCGTGTCTTTCGTCACCTTGACCGGTTTAGGGAAGAGAGCTCGTTGGGCACATGGATGTATCGGATTGCAACCAATGAATGTCTCCGTTTCTTGAACAGCCGAAAAGAGCAGGCTGTTTCTGCCGAGGAAGTGCAAGAGGAATTAATGAATAAATTGATGGCATCCGACTATGTGGATTACGATAATGCAATGGCAGTGAAATTTCAACAAGCCATTCTTTCGTTACCTGAAAAACAACGTATCGTGTTTAACCTGCGTTACTATGATGAATTGGATTACGAGGAAATTAGCCGGATAACCGATACGCGGGCGGAAACGTTGAAGGTGAATTATCATTATGCCAAAGAGAAAATGAAAAGAATATATGACTAATAATTAAGGATAGAATGGAGAAAGAATTTGATTTTAAAAACATAGGAAAGCAGATGCCTTATCGTACACCGGATGGTTTCTTTGACCGGATGCAGGAACAGGTATCGGCACGTACGAAAGTGGAAAAACATAAAAAACAACTTCGGATGAGGTTGGTGATTGCGGCAACACTGGCGGCGGCAGCGATGGTGTTGGGATTGGTTTTCTTTCCTGCCGGTACTCCGGAAGCGGAACAAGTATCTTCCAATTCTTTACTTGTGGCAACCGGTATTGACTACTCATATTCGGATGCAATCGATAATTTTATAGCCGAAATGCCGGATGATGAGTTAGAGGAATGGGTGGAATTATCAGAGTATGACATATTTATGAATTAATTATTTATTTAAAAAGTAATAGATTATGAAGACAAAAAAAGTTTTTTATGGTGTTGGTAGCTCTCTTTATGGGTAGTCAAATGGCAATATTTGCACAAGGTAAAAAAGAAGGAAAGATGGACAGAAAGCAGTTCGGTCAGGAACAGATGCAGAAAATGCAATGTAATCAGCTTATAAATGCACTGGCATTGGATGATGCGGAGACTGCTAAGTTTAAACCTGTATACACCAAATATATGGAAGAAATGCGTGCTGTCCGCGATATGAATCCGCGTGCTCCTCGTTCTACGCTTACGGATGCAGAAGTAGAACAAGTAATAGAGGCTCGTTTTGCTCAGAGCCGCAAGATGCTGGATATTCGTGAGAAATATTATAATGAATTCCGTAAATTCCTATCACCGAAACAAATACAGAAAATGTATAATATGGAAAAAAGAATCGGAGATAAAATGAGAAAGGAGATGGGTAAAAGACAAGGAATGAAGAAGAATAATAATAGTAACAGCAGGAGATAATTCCTGCTCTTCACGAATAAACAACACGGATTTTACGGATTCAAGAGCTCGGCTCCTTATGTCCGTAAAATCCGTGTCCGGATAATAAAAGACGGTCGATTTCAGTTTATTTCTTGTAAACTTTCAAGTTGGATATTTTACTTTTGAATTCTCCTGCCTGTTCTAATGGGAATACCAGTGTGCGGACATAATTCATTTTTGTTTTTCCTTCTTTATCAAAGAAACGTTGCTGGATATTCAGTTCTTCTACTAATTTTCCATTGATAAACAGACGTGTTGCTTTGTTATCTCCTTCTATACCGATATTTAAACGTTGGCCCGGTTGGATATTGTAACTGAATGTGTTTAAATATCCGTCACGTGCAAAACCTAACATTCCACGTATAGGGTCGGACAGATAGAATACGGCATCCGGTGAACGGAACAGTTCGGTTCCCGGTGTTTCTGCTGCACCTTCCACATCAAATGTCACACGATAACCGTAACCGATTTCACGATGTGGTGTGCGGCTTTTGGGAGCAACATTGGCTTGTTCGTATACCAGTCCCGGCGCATTGCCGATACGTCCCATTTGGTTTACTCCCGGTGCTTCGCTCAACGTTTCGCGCATGCGGTTGAATTCATTATACGGAAGTGAAGTTGCAGTTCCCGTCCACATTTTTACGGCTAAAGTTTGTAAAGCCGGGAACGTGCGGTGATGAATATCTTTGGTGGAGATACCGTTTCCTACATGGTCATTCCATACTGCAAACATACCTCCCAGAATGGCAGGATCTTTTTCTTCGAAGACAGCTTTACCTACGTGGGCAGGAGTCCAGGAGTTATATAGCTCTTCCGTGTTCAGATAATCATAATAATAACCGGCAGCAGGTACGATATAAAGAAAACCGTCGGGAATGGAAATAAGTTTGTATCCTTGTTTAACCATTTCTTTAGGCTCTGCATATCCGTTATACCAGGCGCTCATAATTACATTTTCGGCTTTTACGGAGTTTCTCCTTTGGCATGTGTCAATGCTCCCCATACACAGGCTTGTTTTCCGAAGCCTTCTACATAACGGATATAATGGTCTGTAAACTCACGGAATTTTTTCCACTACTTTTTTGTCTTTGTTTGAGTATTCATCTCTGTGCCGATGTGTACGCGTGGACCACGGAAGACAGGTTCTTCTCCTTCCAAATACTCTTTAAAGAGTCCGTCCATGAATTTATATGTTTCGGGATTGAACAAATCCAGATGATCCATTCCATACTCTTTACTTCCTATCTCGGGTTTATAATGGCTGAATGCCAATGTGTGGGCAGGCGCATCTATTTCCGGGATGATTTCGACGAAACATTCTTCTGCCAACTTCTGCAAATCGATAAATTCTTTTTTTGTATAGAATCCGTCACGTGCCGTGAGTCCGGGATAAGTATCCGATTCCAGGCGGAAAGCTGCATAAGTCTTGTTCCAGTCCTGTTCAAAATACTGTTTAAATCCATTATCGTTCAGATGAATTTGCAGTGTGTTCATTTTGTAGTATGCCATGATTTTCACGTAATCGCGCAAATAAGACATAGGAATGAATTTTCGTCCGCAATCAATCATAAATCCACGCATGGCATAGTCGGGATAATCACGGATTTCACCTTTGGGAAGAGCCAGGTCTTCTTTGTTTTGTTCGGCTATCTGCAGCAGGGTACGTGTTCCCCAATATACACCGATGGCTTTGGGGGCGGTCAGCTCGATTCGGTCGGTAACGCGAATGGCGTATCCTTCTTGTCCTAATGATTTGTCTTTTTTAAGTGAAAGAATGAGGTCGCCTTTCTTTCCTTTTCCTTCCACTATCTGCGGAGTATGATTAAATAAGGTATTGCAGTCATCTGCCAGCATCCGGGCGATGCGTTGCAATTCAGAATTTCCTTTTGGGTAAACAATGCGGGTTTGTTCGGTAGGAATGAATTTGCCTTCGTTGCCTTTCCATTCTTTCAGTTCCGGGATAACAAAAGGTTTGGGATTAACAGTAGCTTGTGCAATGTTTATACAACATACACAGCAAAGAATCATCATTAAACAGATTCGGTTAACTGATTTCATAAATTAAGTAGTTTTTTAGATATTGTGTAAAATGTAAATTAAGTTTTTTTTCTTTTGCAGGACAAAGATAGAAAATAATCCTTTCATCATTCTCGAAAAAAGAAAGATTCTTTCCGAGTGTCGACTCTTTTTTTGTATGTTTGCGAGAACAAAACCAAAACGAATTCAATAATCTAAAAAAGAAAACCATGAAAGTCAAGAAAATAACTGCATCAGTCAATGATGCACAAGCCGTGCCTCAAGTATTGGACAATGAAGGCGTATCGTTTCAAAAGATAGATATTGTAAATTGGAAGGAATATCCTTATCATCCTGAAGCTGCTTTTCGCATCGCGCATACGGCCGATTCCATTTTAATACATTATAAAGTGACCGAAGGCAGTGTTCGTGCCAAATATGGAGAAGATAACGGAGCGGTCTGGACTGATTCGTGTATGGAGTTTTTTTTTTCAATTCCCGCAGGCGATGGTGTGTATTACAATATGGAGTGCAGCTGTATCGGCACATTTTTGGTCGGGGCAGGAGCAGAGCGGAATAATCGGGAACATGCACCGCGTGAAGTGATGGAAAAAGTGTCTCGTTGGTCGAGCTTGGGCCGTACGCCTTTTGAAGAACGGATAGGGGAATGTACTTGGGAAGTGGCTTTGGTCATTCCTTATACAGTATTCTTTAAGCACCGGATTACTTCATTGGACGGACAGACGATAAAGGCTAACTTCTATAAGTGCGGTGATGAATTGCAAACTCCACATTTCTTGTCGTGGAACCCCATCAACATAGAAAAGCCGGATTTCCACAGACCCGATTTCTTTGGTTCATTGGAATTTGAGTAAAAACGTAAATTATTTGAAAAAGAATACATACTGCCGGATAAAATCAGTATGTTTGCAGGTAACAACAATTTAAAACGAGAAAATTATGACAGCAATTATTGTGATTGTAGTAGTCGTTATCTTGGCAGCCTGGTTGGTTTCCATGTATAATTCATTGGTTAAAATGCGTAATAACCGCGAGAATGCGTTTGCTGACATCGATGTTTCAGCTAAAGCAGCGCCATGACCTGGTACCTCAGCTGGTGGAAACTGTAAAAGGATATGCGGCTCACGAAAAAGATACGTTGGAGCGGGTTATCAATGCCCGCAACGGGGCTATCGGTGCCAAAACCATTGACGAGAAAATTGTAGCAGAGAATGCCTTGTCTTCTGCTTTGAGTGGATTGAAAATAACATTGGAAGCCTATCCGGACTTGAAAGCAAACCAAAACTTTCTTCAGTTGCAGGAGGAAATAGCCGATTTGGAAAATAAGCTTTCTTCCGTGCGCCGTTATTTTAATTCTGCTACCAAAGAATATAATAATGCAGTAGAGACATTCCCTTCCAATATCCTGGCAGGTATGTTCGGTTTCCGTAAAGAAGTGATGTTTGACTTGGGAGAGCAACGCGCAGCTTTGGAGGAAGCTCCTAAAATTAAATTTTAAGGACGATGCAATATGTTGGCATACACACACAGCAGAGCAGGAATAACTTTCGTTCGCTGCTTCTGCTCTGTTTGTTTCCCTGCCTGGTAGTAGGGCTTTTGTTCGTGTTTTGTTATTTGCTGGTTTATTTGACACAAGGTGATGCACCCCATTATTATCAGGTAGGTGTCACCGACCGGTCAGTGGCTTTATTTATAGAAATGGCTCCTTATGTATTGGGAGGCGTATTCATTTGGTTTCTGATTGCCTACTTTGCCAATACTTCCATCATCAACGCTGCTACGGGTGCCCGACCGTTGGAACGGAAAGAAAATAAACGTGTCTATAATCTGGTGGAGAATCTTTGTATGAGTCAGGGGATGCCGATGCCTAAAATCAACATCATAAATGATGATTCACTGAATGCTTATGCCAGTGGTATAAATAAAAAGAGTTATACCGTAACATTGTCTAAAGGTATCATTGAGAAGCTGAATGATGAAGAACTGGAGGCAGTTATAGCCCATGAATTGTCTCATATCCGTAATCATGATGTACGTTTGCTTATCATCTCCATCGTGTTTGTGGGAATTTTCTCGATGCTGGCACAGATAGCATTGCGCTCTGCTTATTATTCTTCCTTTACACGTAAACGTGATGACAAGGGAGGGGCGGCTTTGATTCTTCTGCTGACCATGTTGGTTGCGGCTGTCGGTTATTTCTTTGCCATCTTGATGCGCTTTGCCATTTCGCGCAAACGCGAGTATTTGGCAGATGCAGGTTCGGCGGAGATGACCAAGAATCCTTTGGCTTTGGCAAGTGCTTTGCGTAAAATATCGGCCGATCCCGATATAGAAGCTGTGAAGCGTGAAGATGTGGCTCAACTTTTTATTCAGCATCCGGGCAAGCAGGCAACAAGTGCATTGAGTGGGTTGAGCGGGCTTTTTTGCGACACATCCTCCCATCGAAAAACGAATACAAATATTGGAACAGTTCTGAAAGATGAAAACGACGTTGAGATATATTATCATTGTTGTGCTGTGCGGATTCTGTCTTTTTTTACGGCGCAGGCGCAGACGCGCGTAATCGTCAATACGAAGAATACATTCATAAGTATAAGGATATAGCTGTGGAGGAAATGAAGCGTTATCGCATTCCTGCCAGCATTACATTGGCACAGGGATTGTTGGAATCGGGAGCCGGAAAAAGTGCTTTATCCCGTAAGTCGAACAATCATTTCGGCATTAAGTGCGGAGGTGACTGGACAGGGCGTACAGTGCGTTATGATGATGATGCCCGTAATGAATGCTTCCGTGCTTACAAGCATCCGCGTGACTCCTATGAAGACCATTCCAAATTTCTAAAAGGGCGTTCGCGTTATGCCTTTTTGTTCAAATTGAAGATAACAGATTATAAAGGTTGGGCACATGGGTTGAAAAAAGCCGGATATGCAACAGATCCTCGCTATGCTTATCGTTTGATTGACATTATCGAACTGTATGACTTACATAAATTCGATACCCGTGACGGTATCAAGTGGATGAAAGAGTTTCCAAATCCGCATCAGCCTTATTTGGCAAATGATTTGCTGTATATTGTGGTGCGTAGCGGAGATACTTTTAAAAGTCTGTCGAAAGAGTTTGATATCAGTCAGCGTAAACTGAGAAAGTACAATGACTTGTATAAAGGATATGTGTTGAAACCGGGAGATATTATCTATTTGGATAAGAAACACCGTCGTGCCGACAAAGAGCATGTTGTTCATGTGGTACGCAGCGGAGATTCAATGTACTCCATTGCACAGAAATACGGAATTCGTCTGAAGAATTTATATAAAATGAATAAAATGAAGCCTGAGGATGCAGCGCCGAAGGTGGGAGATATATTGCGTCTGCGATGAAACGGAATCATGAATGTCCGTTTGCAGAAGTTTAAAAACGTACAGGGTGTTCGATATCGGACACCCTTTCTTTTTGTTTTATGATTGATAATCAGATTATTGGTGTTTTGGCATGAATGTTGCTTTAGATTTGATACGAAAAAAATAATAAAATAACGATAAATTATGGACAGAGAAATTCCAAAAGAAGTACGTGATAAAGAGCGTAAGAAAATGTTGATTAAATATGGTGTTATAGGTGTTGCCGGCATCGTATGCATCGCTTTGCTGATTTCTTTCATGCGGAGTAGTGTGAATCGGAAGGATTTGGTATTCTCGGAAGTGGATACGGGGATAATTGAGGTAAGTGTGAGTGCTTCCGGTAAGGTTGTTCCGGCTTTTGAGGAAATCATCAACTCTCCCATCAATACCCGTATTGTGGAAGTTTATCGTAAGGGAGGAGACAGTGTGGATGTGGGGACGCCGATTCTTAAACTGGACCTTCAGAGTACGGAAACGGAATATAAGAAATTGCTGGATGAAGAGCAGATGAAGCGTTATCAGCTGGAACAGTTGAAGGTGAACAATAATACGTATCTGAGTGATTTGGCAATGCAGGTGAAAATTTCTGCCATGAAGTTGAACCGTATGGAAGTAGAGCTTCGTAATGAACGTTATTTGGATAGTTTGGGTTCCTGGTACTACGGATAAGGTGCGTCAGGCAGAGTTGAACTTTAATACGGGAAAATTGAATTGGAACAGCTCCGCCAGCAATATGCAAATGAAAAAAGAAGTCAAGGCAGCCGACCTTAAAGTGAAAGAACTGGAATTTAATATCTTCGCAAAGAGTCTGGCCGAAATGAAGCGGACATTGGATGATGCCCAAATCCGTTCGCCACGCAAAGCTATTCTTACTTATATTAATAATCAGGTCGGTGCACAGGTGCCGCAAGGCACACAGGTGGCTGTCATCTCAGATTTGAGTCATTTTAAAGTGGAAGGTGAAATAGCCGATACTTATGGCGACCGTGTGGCGGCAGGAGGACGTGCCATTGTCAAAATCGGCAATGAAAAATTGGAAGGCATCGTGAGCAGTGTTACACCGTTGTCAAAGAATGGTGTAATTTCGTTTACAGTCCAGTTGGTGGAGGATAATAACAAACGTCTCCGTTCAGGATTGAAAACAGATGTATATGTAATGAATGCCGTGAAAGAAGATGTGATGAGAATAGCAAATGCTTCTTATTATGTAGGCCGTGGCGAATATGAATTGTTCGTGCAGGACAGTGATAATGAGATAATAAAGCGTAAGGTACAACTTGGCGACAGCAACTTTGAATATGTGGAGGTGGTGAGCGGATTGCAACCCGGTGATAAAGTGGTGGTCAGTGATATGAGCAATTATAAAAACAAAAGCAAGTTGAAAGTCAAGTAGGAACAGTTGCAACATAAACGAAGAAATAAAACTCTCTTTTTAAAGTAAATAAGTGTTTCGTGGGGGATTGATGAAGAATCCGGTAAAGAAACCGGGTTCTTCATCTAAATAAAATGTAATTTAATATTTATTCTTGATATGATAAAACTATATTTAAAACAAGCATGGACACTGATAAAGCAAAACAAACTTTTTACTTCTATCTATGTGGTGGGTACGGGTCTTTCCATTGCTTTAACCATGACTATGTTTATTATCTTTTTTATGTGAAATTTGCTCCGATTTATCCGGAATACAACCGCGATAGGATGCTAACGATTAAGGCAATGAAATGTTATCCTAAGACAAATAAGGAAAGTTGGAATTGCAATGGCGGTGCTTCCTACTATCTGGTGGATAAAATGTTGAAAGATTTGCCTCATTTGGAAGCTATCGGTGCCGGTAAGCAGGATTTTATGGGTAATAATACGATAGCCTTGCCTGATAAGAAAGAGGTAATGGAGGTAAATCCATACTATGCTGATTTCGGGTTCTGGTCTGTGTTTTCTTTTCGCTTTTTGACCGGAAAACCTTTTACTCAGGCTGATGTAGATGCCGGTTTGCCTGTAGCTGTTTTGTCGGAAAGCCTTGCTAAACGCATTTTTGCTTCGACAGATGTAGTAGGGAAATATTTTACCTTCAATGGTAAGGAGTTTCGTGTGTGTGTGGAGTTGTGCAAGATGTGTCGAATGCCACTCCTGATACGGCAGGTGACTTATGGATACCTTTGTTTTTTTACACTCATGGGTGTCCCGAACGTTTGAGGGTGAGAAACTGATAGGTAATGTCCAGATTTATATGCTTGCTCCGACACCGGCCGATAAAGAAGCTTTGCGTGCCGAAGTACAGGATGTTTTTCGTAAATACAATCTTCAGACTTCCGAATATGAAAATGATTTAATGCAACAACCCGATGATTTCTGGAAAAGTACATTCCGAAAGAATTCCTGTGAGGCGCCTGATTGGGGTGAACTGTTGAAAGGATTGATTTATATATTGCTGGCTTTGCTTTTTATTCCCGCCATGAACTTGAGTGGCATGATTTCATCGCGTATGGATCATCGCTTGTGTGAGTTGGGGGTACGCCGGGCGTATGGAGCCACCAATAAAATATTGTTGGGACAGGTGTTATGGGAAAATCTGTTACTGACTTGTCTGGGTGGTTTGATTGGTATTTTACTATCCTATTTAATTGTACTGACTGCAAGTGACTGGATACTTAATTTGTTTGACGATTGGGTAAATGACCCTGACAAAACACCGTTTCTTTCTTTCGAGATGCTGTTCAACCCATGGATTTTCAGTTTTGCTTTTGTGCTTTGTGTGTTGCTCAATCTGATATCGGCATTCGTGCCTGCCTTATGGTCTTTGCGCCATACCATTATTCAGTCTCTTAATACTAAACGTTAATACAAAAATACGATTATGATAAAAAGAAAATAATATGCCAACTATGGAACCAGCGCAGAATGAATGGCTGGATATTTATAGAATTGGTCATTGTCAGCTTTTTTTCCTTTGGACAGTGATTGACCCCATTTATATTCTGACTGCCGATAAACTTATAGCTTCGGGGTATGATGCCCATAACAGATATGTGGTGAAGATAGGGGAATTATGAATCTTCCAATGGGAATTATCAAGCAGAAATGAATACAGATTCCATTTGTAAAGAATCTTATAATCGTATTATTCGTGTGGTGCGCGACCTGCCTGAGATGAAAGATTTCTCTATTGCTTCCAGTGCCAGCTTTCCTAATTCAGGTTCATGGAATGGAACACAAATATATAATGATACGGCGGATATCAAGAATGATAAATATATACATACACAATATTATGAATTTTATCTGCAAGACGGTAGTAATATGTTTCGCACTTATGGCATGAAAGATGCTTTTACGGGGGCTGATATAAATATACCGGCAGATGCGGCGACACGTCAAAAAGTATTTTTATCAGAGGCTCTGGCCCGGGCTCTTTTTGGAAAAACGGATGTGACAGGGCAAAAAGTATATTCTCATGATAAGAGCAGTTATGAAATTGCAGGTGTCTTTCAAGATTATAAGCATCGCAATTATGAACAACCTTATCCTTTATTGGTGTGGGTATATAATGAGATACAAGGGAAGACTTATATGAATTGGAGTTACAGCATCACTTTTTCGCTGAAAGAAGGAGTAGATGCCAACGCTTTTGAACAGCGTTTCAAAAAGGAAGTGATGCCTTTGCTTAAGGCTGGTAATTTCTATTGCTCCGGGCTTGAATCGTTTGAAGAGGTGAGTTATATGTATGCGCAGATAAGTGGTGTCATCAATCAACTCCGCCTGAAATATTCGTTAGCCGGATTTGCGTTGCTCTGTATTTTCTTGGGTATGGTAGGTACTTTCTGGATTCGTTGCAATGCGCGTCGTCAGGAGATAGGTATTATGCGCAGTATGGGAGCATCTGAAAATGCTGTGCGTAATCAATTTTTAGCGGAAGCATTTTTATTGGTAACGGTTGCTTTTGTGGTAGCTCTTCCGGTGGTTTTCCATCAGGTGCATGAGAGTGGATTTTTCTCTTCGGGAGTAAAGAGGGCAATACTTGATATGAGTTATTGGCAAAATCAGCCGGTGATGCATTTCTGCATCGTTACACTGATGACTTATATCATCTTGCTTGTTATCGCATTGATAGGTACTTATATACCGGTGAAGCGTGCCTCGCATATCTTGCCTGCCGATGCTTTGCGTGACGAATAGTTTCCGATGCGCACAAAATCGGGCAGAGTGTTCGATAACGGACACTTTGTATGGAGCGCAAAATATTGATAATAAATAATTTATACTTTTGGCATAACTTTTGAATGTTGAAAGGCAACAGCGAACTTTTAATGAAGATAATAATAACAATTTAAAATAAAATGATTATGGCAATGATTAAATTAACCGGCATCAACAAGATTTACCGTACAAATGAAATTGAGACCTTGGCACTTGAGAATGTAAATCTGGATGTGGAAAAAGGTGAGTTTGTGAGTATCATGGGTCCCTCAGGATGTGGAAAATCTACTCTCTTGAATATCATGGGGCTGTTGGATGCACCCAGTAGCGGTAAGATTGAGATAAACGGTACGTCGGTAGAAAATATGAAAGACAAAGAATTGGCGGCTTTTCGTAACAAGACACTTGGTTTTGTTTTCCAGTCTTTCCATCTGATTAACTCATTGAATGTGATTGACAATGTAGAGCTTCCTTTGCTCTATAGAAAGATGCCGGCCAAAGAACGTACCCGTTTGGCTAAGGAAGTGTTGGAGCGTGTAGGGCTGAGCCATCGTATGCGCCACATGCCCACTCAATTGTCGGGTGGTCAATGCCAGCGTGTAGCCATTGCGCGTGCCATTGTCGGTAATCCTGAAATAATCCTTGCCGATGAGCCCACCGGTAACTTGGATTCAAAGATGGGTGCGGAAGTGATGGAATTGTTGCATAAACTGAATAAGGAAGACGGACGGACCATTGTAATGGTAACTCACAATGAAGAACAAGCCAAACAGACTTCACGCACGATTCGCTTCTTTGACGGACGTCAGGTGATGTAAAATTGTGCATTTCTCACTCGTAGATGCGGGTTTTCCACCTGCTTCTACGATGAAAATGCGTTATGCTGGGGTATAAAAAAGTGTATAAGAGCAATGATAAAGCAATTAATAAGACAAACCATAGAGTTATTGCGCCATAACGTGTTACTGAGTGTCATCAGCATATTGGGTACAGCTTTTGCCATTTGCCTGATAATGGTCATGGTGATAGCTTGGCAGGTAAAATACCGTGGTGCCCCTCCCGAAACGAATCTGGAGCGGACCATGTTTATCAAATCCTTCACTGTCAGGCTCACCTCACAGAATGGATGGTATACTTCGTGGTATTGCACACCGGCACTGATGAAAGACTTGGTACTTCCGTCTCCTTATATAGAAACAGCTACATCGGCTACGGCAGTTTCGGTCGCTGTGCTTGCCACGCCCGATGAATCTGCACGTGCCAGTGTGGACTTTCGTTATACGGATGCCATGTTTTGGAAAGTGTATGAATTTGACTTTATAGACGGACGTCCCTTTGCAGATACAGACCTGCAGGACGACGGCAGTGAGGCCATTGTTATATCTGCCGGCGTAGCACGGCGCCTATTTGGTACGGAGCATGTTGCCGGTCGTTCGGTTTTGATGAACCGTCATCTCAAACGTATAGTGGGGGTGGTGCGTGATCCCTCGTTGACGGCTATCCATGCTTATGCACAACTATGGTGTATGTATCCGGCAAATTTGTTACGGACTCCTAAAGAGGCAGATGAATATGCAGGTGACTTCGAAATAAGTATTCTTGCCCGAAATGCTAAAGATTTTCAAGCAATTTATGATGATATTCATAACCGGAAAGCACAAATGAATACTTCTCTTGCCGATTATGAATTGGATATATACAATCAGCCTGACGATTCGATGACGGCACGCAACCGTATTTTCCCTGATCCTGACATGAAAGGAATGTATTGGCAATATGGTATTGTCTTGTTTATTATTTTGTTGGTTCCGGCATTGAATCTTTGTGGCTTGTCGAGCAGCCGTATGCAGCAGCGGATGAGTGAGTTGGGAGTGAGGAAGGCGTATGGTAGCACTCGTATGATGTTGGTGCGGCGCATACTGGATGAAAACCTGGTATTGACGATATATTGGGTGGAATTGTAGGATTTGTTTTCAGTTATGGGGCGGTGTATCTGTTACGGGGATGGATATTCTCTACCTTTTGGACGGTATATTCTCATGGGGAAATAATACTTCCGGTTTCTTCCCTGTTCAGTCCGGCCGTTTTTGCTTATGCTTTGCTGTTCTGTTTGTTAATGAACCTGCTCAGTGCCGGTATCCCGGCATGGTATGCTTCCCGAAAAACCCATTGTTGTTTCTTTAAATGATAATTAGCTTTATGAAATTTGTTTATCACAATTTGAAGATGTTGATGAATCGGACACGTTACAATGGTTGGGTGTTGGGTGAGCTTTTTGTGGTGTTCATAGTCCTGTGGTTTTTGTGTGATTCCATTGGGTGTTTCACCTATACGCTTACTCGTCCGCTTGGGTTCGATTATAGCCATGTGTATGAGTTGCAATTGGATGCCGGAGGTGAGGAACGTGATACCACGCACTCTTATATAGAGAAAGTATTGATGGTTCGTGACCGTCTTCGCCGGATGGACAAAGTGGTGGAAGCGGTAGGTTTGCATTATAGTTCCGATCCGATGGGAGCTTCCAATCGTTGGAGTGCTTTTTTCTGTAATGATTCGACTTCGGTTTCTGTACGTTATGCCATGATGGACAATGATATGATGAAGGTTTTTCGTTTCCATCCGGAGTCCGGACAACCAGACTTTGCTTCGATGCCTGTGTCGGATTCTTATGGTATGGTTACCCGTATGCTGATTCATTGGATGCAGAAGCGTAATCCGGCCTTTACCAAAGATTCCATTCTCCGTACCGGCAAAGACGATGAGCGCGGCATACGAATTTATTCTGTGTTGGAAGATTTCCGTCCGGGGCGATTTGAAAAATCACAAGGTTGGTTTATCAAACGTATTGATGACAATCTCATTACTACGATAAATATGCCGTTTACGGTGACGATACGTGTGCTTCCCGAAGCAGACAGAAGTGACTTTTCGGCTTATTTTTTTGAAAGAAATAGCTCCTGCCATTGAGGTGGATAATGTAATGGTGATGAATCTGGTGCCCTATGAAAAGATTGTGGACTGCCATGAATCAGCAGATGGCAGCCGTGACCGTTTGCAGACCCATTCTTTTGTGGCGCTTTTCCTGTTGGTGAATGTTTTTATGGGCGTTGTCGGTACGTTTTGGTATCGCACTCGTCGGCGCCGTAGTGAAATAGCTTTACGCATGAGTGTGGGAAGCTGTCGCAGACAAGTGAGGCGGTTACTGCTGGGCGAAGGGCTTATCTTGTTGACGATTGTTGCAATTCCTGCTACTATTGTATGCCTGAATGTGGCATTGATGGAACCTTCTGTCGGCAATAGTCCGTTGATAGCCGTATGGCCGGTAGAATGGAGTGCATTCCGGTTTGTGGCAGGTATTAGCGTTACCTGGTTATTGATGGCGCTAATGATTGTTTTTGGCATTTGGATGCCTGCTACACAAGCTATGAAGATTCAGCCTGCCGAAAGCGTTGCATGAGGAATAAGAATATATATAAATAAAATGATGAAATAAATTTTAGTGTAAATGAAAAAGATAATACAACAAGCCTTTTTTCAGTTGCGTAATCAACCTTTGTTGAGTGTGATAACCGTTTTGGGCACCGCACTTGCCATAGCTCTGATTATGGTGATATTGATTGTGTATCAGGCAAAGACGGCAGATTATGCCCCCGAAGTGAACCGTTCCCGTTCGCTTTATGTCAAGTGGGAACGTACTGTTTATGATAAAAAAGACTCCAATAGTGCAGGGCATTCCCGTCCTTCGTTGTGGTTGGTAAAGGAGATATTTTATCCATTGACTACTCCGGAAGCAGTTACTGCCACTTACGAGGGAGGAGAGGTTCTTGTGGGTACCGTCGGTTCCGACGAAGAAATGAATACTCCGCTTATGTTGACCGATGCCGCCTTCTGGAAAGTATATCAATTCCGTTTCTTGGCGGGCAAACCTTTTACGGAAGCTGATTTCCAATCGGGGATGAAGCAAGCTGTCATAGCCAAGAGTGTGGCACGCCGGCTTTTCGGAGGGGCAGAGAATGCCATAGGAAAGGATATTCTGGTTAACTTTGCTGCCTATACAGTATGTGGAGTGGTGGATGACGTGAATCGTTTTTGTGAGTTTACATGGAGTGAAGTATATGCTCCTTATACCTCAAACGCTATTGCCAGTGAAGCGGAGGCAGGTCAAACCGGTGGTAATAATGTTATTACCATTCTTGCCCGTTCTACCGATGATTTCGATGCTATTCGCAATGAAGTGGCTCGCGGTGTGGCGCAGATAAACACGACATTGGGTGATATGGAATTGCAATTGATGGGACAACCTGATAATTTCCGTATGCAGCTCAATCGTAAGTTTGCCAATCAATACGAGAATCTGAATGCCAATTTCTGGAAATATGGTATTATGATACTGATTATTCTTTTTGGTTCCTGCCATCAATTTGAGTGGACTGACCAATACCCCGTATGCGCCGTCGTTTGGAAGAACTTGGCATCCGCAAGGCTTTTGGTGCGACTCGCAATGAGCTGGTATGGCAAGTGCTGAACGAAAATCTGGTACTGACGGTTATGGGCGGATTATTGGGGTTGGCATTGGCTTATCTGTTCTTGTGGTTGATGAGCGACTGGTTGTTGCAAACCGTATGGGGAGCCACTGCTACGATGAATGCCTCTATGGTAAGTCCTGTGATATTTCTCATTGCATTTGGCTTTTGCTTGATACTCAATATGTTTTCGGCATACGTGCCTGCATGGAGAGTGGCGCATACTCCAATTGTAGATTCGTTGAATGAAAAACTCTGAAACCATGTTGATACATAGATTAAAAATTATAAAGAACAACCTTCGTGCCAATCTTCTTTTGGTGGCCGGAATATTTGTGATTGCCACTTCCTTGTGGTATGCTGTGGACTATGTATATGCCGTGGCGGTCAACGGACAGAAATCTCTTGGCTTTGAATGGGAAAATGTCTATTACATCCAAGTGGGCGTATTACCTCAGGAGAGTCTGGAACGAGATACAACCACTCGCTCTCCCGAGATGATGACCGGTGAATATCTGGAGTTCTGTAATCGCTTGAAGCGTCATCCTGCCGTGAAGGATTTGTGCTATACCCGCATGCATTTTCATTATGTGTGGAAGAATGGGTTTAAGACTGTTTTTTATGATACTTTGCAGGCAGGTGCTTATACGCGCATGGTCAGCCCCGGTTATTTCTCTGTGTTTGGAGTAAAGGGGGCAGACGGATGCTCTCCCGAAGAACTTTCAAAACGTGCCCGTCCAGAAGAAATGGTGATGACGGACAATCTTGCCCGTTACCTGATAAGTGGAAAAGGAAGCAAAGAATATACGCCCCGCAAAGGTGTGGAAATGGTGGGTAAGCTTGTGAGCTTTAATAAAGACGGAAGTGATTCTGTCCGGGTATCTGCTGTTTGTGAAAATCAGAAGTACAATGAATACACCTCGCAACAAGCAGCGTTTTATTATGTCCGTAATGATGGATTTAAATGCACCTATGCCAGCATTCCTTATCAGGACTTGTTTATTCGCGTAAAGGCGGATGCCGATCGCCCCGGTTTTGTAGAGGCTTTCCGCAAGGAAATGAAGAAACAGCTTCGTGTAGGCAATCTTTATTTGGCAGATATGCGTCCGATGAGTGAGTTCCGCAATGAGCAATTGTCGGCCTATCGCAGTGAACTTTATACTTACCTTGCTATTGCCGGTTTCTTCTTGATTAATGCATTCTTGGCGGTACTTGGCACTTTTTGGTTCCGTACCCAACACCGTCGGGAGGAACTTGCCATCCGAATCACTTCGGGAGCTACTCCTCACAGCCTTATGCGGCTCTTGATGGGAGAGGGGATTTTGTTGGTTACTTTCGCTTATATTCCGGCATTGATTGTTGCTTACAATTTAGGCGTTGCCGATTTGGTGAATACGTGGCCGGTAGAATGGAGTTTGGGACGTTTTATTGTCGGAGGAATACTTACTTATTTCCTTTTGTTGGTAGTAGTGGTGTTCAGTATTTGGTTCCCGGCTCGCCAGGCCATGAAGATTCAGCCGGCTGAGGCTTTGCATGGGGAATAAGAGTATGAAAAGGAAGTTGATAAAAGTTGCTTTCACGCATCGCACTCATTGAATTCCTTTGTTCATCGGGGTTTGATGTGAAGAGAAACAATGAAGGTTGCTTTCACACGAAAGTCCCCATGAATAGGACGTTTGAGCACCGTTATGTGTGAAAGGCGATTTCATCAATTCTCCTTTCCTAAAAAGACCTTGACCTTTTTAAAAAACTTCAAGGTCTTTTTTAAAGACTCTTCCATCTTTAATGAAAACTTCAAGGTCTTTTCTGAAACAGCTATAATCAGCTGTTCGTATATGAATAGAGTGTCCGAAATCGGACACTCTATTTTTATATTAACTTGTTATTATTCAGTGATATATGTTTTTGGCATAGCCATTTGTTTACTCTCTTGCAAAAAAAGAAGCATAAGACAATGAAGAAAAAAGTAATATCTTTGTTTATGGTCATCGCTCTTTCGATGACTGCCGGAGCGCAGACGCAAATTAAAGAACATCGACGTTCCATTACGCTTGACGAGGCCATTGTGATAGCCCGCACTCAGAGTGTGGATGCAGCTGTGGCATTGAATGAGTTGAAAACTGCTTATTGGGAATACCGCACATTCCGCGCCAACCTTTTGCCGGAAATGAATTTGAAGGCAACACTGCCCAGCTATAATAAGAAATATAATTCATACCAGCAGGAAGATGGTACTTATACGTATGTCCGTAACAATAATTTGCAGATGAGTGGCGAACTGTCCATTGATCAAAGTATTTGGTTTACGGGTGGTACGCTTTCGTTGAACTCTTCTCTTGATTTCTTGAAACAGTTGGATGGCGATAAATCCAAACGCTATATGTCCGTGCCTATTGCCCTGACTTTGAACCAGCCTATTTTCGGTGTAAATAATATTAAGTGGGATCGTCGCATAGAGCCTGTGAGATATGCTGAAGCAAAAGCCTCATTCCTCAGTGCTACCGAGAATGTGACAAGAACGACCATTAATTATTTTTTCAATCTTTTGTTGGCAAAAGAGAATGTGAATATAGCCCGGCAGAATTTGGAAAATGCACAAAAGCTGCATGAAGTGGCGAAGGCCAAGCGCAGCATGGGGCAAATTAGTGAAAATGATTTGTTGCAGTTGGAATTGAATGTGCTGGATGCCCGTTCTACTCTGACTGATAATGAGAGTACTCTGAAAAGCCGTATGTTTCAGCTCCGTTCTTTTTGGCATTGAGTGAGGATGAAGATTTGGAGCCGGTGGTTCCGGAAAGTATTCCTTCGGTTTTGCTTAATTATGATGATGTGCTCGATAAGGCATTGACCAATAACTCTTTTTGCCCAGAATATCCGCCGCCGTCAGTTGGAGGCTGATTATGAAGTAGCAAAGGCGAAAAGGTGATCTTCGTGAGATAACCTTGTATGCGCAGGTCGGCTTTACGGGAACGAATAATGAACTGAATACCGTTTATCATAATCTGAAGGATAATCAGATAGTGGAAGTCGGTTTCAAGATTCCTATCCTGGACTGGGGGAAACGTCGGGGAAAGGTGAAGATTGCAAAGAGTAACCGCGATGTGGTGGAAAGCAGATTGCGTCAGGAAACCATGAACTTCAATCAAGACCTTTTTATCCTCGTAGAGCAGTTTAATAATCAGCAGATGCAGCTTCAGATAGCAAATGAAGCAGATAAGATTGCCGAGAAGCGTTATAATACCAATGTGGAGACTTTTATGATTGGAAAGATTTCCACGCTCGACCTGAACGATTCTCAGTTGAAGAAGGATGAGGCAAGACAGAAACACATCAATGAATTGTATGCCTATTGGTCTTATTACTATCAGATTCGCAGTCTTACTTTGTGGGACTTTACGGACAATACGGGTATTGATGCCGATTTTGAGAAGATTATCAAGCAGTAATTGAATAATAATTTTTATTTTTGCATCATTATGATATTGATTATAGATGATGATAGTGCCATCCGTTCTTCTCTCAGCTTCATGTTGAAGAGGGCAAAGTATGAGGTTCAGGCAGTTGCAGGACCTCGGGAAGCGATAGAGATTGTGCGTTCCGTGGCTCCTCAATTGATATTGATGGATATGAATTTTACCTTGTCTACCACCGGAGAAGAAGGATTGACGCTTTTAAAGCAAGTGAAGATATTCCGGCCCGATGTTCCTGTGATATTGATGACCGCATGGGGAAGCATTCAGTTGGCTGTTCAGGGTATGCAGGCAGGTGCTTTTGACTTTATTACGAAGCCGTGGAACAATGTCGCTTTGATGCAACGTATAGAAACGGCTCTCGAACTGACTGCCGATAAGCAGAAACCGGAAGCTCCGGTGGTGGATAATGACGGCTTTGACCGCAGCCATATCATCGGAAAGAGTAAACCGCTGATGGATGTGCTGGCTACCATTAAAAGGATAGCCCGTACCAATGCTTCCGTACTTATTACCGGTGAAAGCGGGACCGGCAAGGAGTTGATAGCAGAAGCAGTGCATATCAACAGTTCCCGTGCCAAGAAGCCGTTTGTGAAAGTGAACTTGGGCGGCATTTCACATACTTTGTTCGAGAGTGAAATGTTCGGTCATAAAAAAGGAGCGTTTACGGATGCTACTTCCGACCGTATGGGGCGTTTTGAACTGGCGGACAAGGGAACTATTTTCTTGGATGAGATAGGAGATTTGGACTTGAGTTGCCAAGTCAAATTGCTTAGGGTGCTGCAAGAGCAAACCTTTGAGGTCTTGGGCGACAGTCGTCCGCGAAAGGTGGATATCCGTGTGGTGAGTGCCACCAATGCCGACCTTTCCCGGATGGTTCGGGAACATACTTTCCGTGAAGATTTGTTTTATCGCATTAATCTGATAACGGTACATCTTCCTGCCTTGCGCGAGCGCCGTGAGGATATTCCGTTGCTGGTGCGTTACTTTGCCGATAAGCAATGTGAAGCCAACGGTTTGCCTAAAGTGGATTTTACGGTCGAAGCGATGGAGTATCTCAGCAGATTGCCTTACCCGGGGAATATCCGCGAATTGAAGAACCTGGTGGAGCGTACGTTGCTGGTGAGCGGTAAACAGGTGTTGATGTCCGAAGACTTCAAAGCGCAATATCAATGCCCGGTGGAGCCGAAAGTGACCTCTAATCTGCAGGGTATGACGTTGGAAGAGATTGAAAGGCAGACGATTTTGCAGGCATTGGAGAAGTACAATAATAACATGTCACAGGTGGCAACAGCACTCGGTATCAGTCGCGCTGCTCTTTATCGTAGGTTGGAAAAATATAATATTATGATAAACGATTAAATAAAAAAATGAAACTGAAGTTCTTTTTCTTCATTCTATCATTGTTGTTGGTGGCGGTTTGGGAGAGTCCTGTTGGTACTTTCTTTCAAGGAACGCGGCATGCTCTTTTATATGGTGGAGGGAATTATCACTTTCAGTCTCATCTTTCTTATCTTTTTTACCGCAAGGTGATTAAACCATTGGATACTATCGGCAATGGTATGGATTTACTCCGCGAACAGGATTTCAGCAGTCGCCTCACCCGGTGGGACAGAAGGAAGCCGACCGCATTGTACTTGTATTCAACCGCATGATGGAACAGTTGAAAGACGAACGACTGCGCTTGCGCGAGCAAAATCATTTTCTTGATTTGCTGGTCAGCGTATCTCCTATGGGACTGATCATTCTGACTCTTGACGGACATGTCTCCATGATTAATGCTGCCGCGCTCCGTTATCTGGATTATGTGACAGACGATGAAGTGAAGGGACGTTTGCTTTGTGAACTTACTTCGCCTTTGGCGGAAGAGATAGAGCGCATACCGAAAGATGCCAGCAAGACGGTTCGTCTGAGTGACTCCATGATTTATCGTTGTTCGCGTCTTTCGTTTGTAGACCGGGGATTTGCGCATCCGTTTATCCTGATAGAAAGTCTGACCTCCGAAGTGGTGAAGGCCGAAAAGAAGGCTTACGAAAAGGTGATTCGCATGATTGCGCATGAAGTCAACAATACGGTGGCGGGCATTACTTCCACTCTTGATACAGTGGATGGTGCTTTGGAGTGTATGGACGATACCGAAGACCTTCGTGAGGTGATGAAAGTATGCGTGGACCGCTGTTATAGCATGAGCCGTTTCATTACTAACTTTGCCAATGTGGTGAAAATTCCTGAACCGCAATTGCAATTGGTCTCTCTGAACGACCGTGTGGCGGCTTGTAAAATGTTTATGGAGACTGTTTGCCGCAACCGTAATATAACGCTGCACTTGACTTTGTGCGATGAAAATCCGCATGTACGCATGGATACTTCCCTGTTTGAACAGGTATTGGTGAATATCATAAAGAATGCTGCCGAGAGTATCGGTGAGGAAGGCAATATTTTTATTCGTACTTCTGTCTTTCCTACCATGCTTGAGATTGCCGATACGGGAGCCGGCATCAGCAAAGAGGTGGAAGCGAAATTATTCAGTCCTTTCTTTTCTACCAAACCCAACGGACAGGGTATCGGTCTGATATTTAAG
>VOFJ01001211.1_pt1 | contig 47481 bp, 63 predicted proteins | sample 5384081 | NCBI WGS metagenome assembly VOFJ01 (sample SAMN12384729, study PRJNA508395) | human gut metagenome | isolation source: healthy gut I | host: Homo sapiens
ATTAGTGGTCGATTCATTGGTGTCTGTCGGTTGCGATGCTGCATCATAACCAACTACGGTTTCTTCCCCTGATGGTATCAGTAATTCGCCATTATCAGAATAGACTGGTGGCTGTAAATCTAAAATAGGGAAAGAAATAGGTGAACCGCAAGGCTCGGTAGGTACAGTTTCGGACGATTGGCGAGACTGTAAATTAAAGTGTGTCAAGTGAATAAATAATTAATTTTACAGACACATTTTATTTATCAGCAACACATTTGACTTTTAGGCCTTCAAGGCCAATGCAATTGATCAATTGAAATCTGGCGTTCCTCTTTCTGGAAAAGAGGGAGTATTGGCGCCTTTGTTAGAGAACCTGTTGAACAGTGCCCTTGAGGGCGAGATGGACAGTCATCTGGAGAATGGAGAACGTGATTTCGGCAACCGCCGTAATGGTCATATAAGCAAGCAGGTGCAGACTTCCATGGGCGAGGTTACCATAAGCACTCCCCGCGACCGAGACGGAACCTTTGACCCGCAAGTTGTCAGAAAGTGAGAAAAGATACTCGCAGACTCGCTGGCAGACAGGATAATAGGTCTTTATGCCATAGGCACCAGTACTCGTGAGATCAGCGACATATTGGAAGAACAGTTCGGCAACCGCATATCCGCAGAGACCATCAGCAGCATAACCGACCGTGTTCTCCCTGAGATACAGAGCTGGAAGAGCCGCCCTCTTGATCCGGTGTATCCCATCGTTTGGCTGGATGCCGTTCATTACAAGGTCATGGACGAGAAGAATCGTCCGGTGACCCGTGCCATCTACAATGTGCTTGCCCTGTCATCCGATGGCAGAAAGGAGTTGCTGGGCATGTACATATCCAAAAAGCGAGGGCGCAAACTTCTGGCTGAGTATCCTGACCGATCTCCAAAGCCGTGGCGTCCGGGACATACTCATCGCCTGCGTGGACGGCCTTAAAGGTTTTCCCGATGCCATAGCGAGCGTCTTTCCGGACACGACCGTGCAATTGTGCATAGTGCATCAGATACGCAATTCAATCAAGTATGTCGCCTGCAAGAATCAGAAGGCCTTCATGAAAGACCTCAAGCTGGTCTATCAGGCAGTCAACAAAGAGGCGGCAGAAAACGCCCTGAAAGCTCTGGAAGACAAGTGGGGCGAGGACTATCCAATTGTCATCAAGAGCTGGGAGGGACAATTGGGAACACCTCAGCGCATACTTCCAATATACAGAACATATCCGCAGGATAATCTATACGACGAACACCGTGGAGGGGTATCACAGGCAACTTCGTAAAGTGACGAAAAACAAAGGGGTGTTCACTTCCGATACGTCACTGGAGAAACTTGTCTATCTGGCGTTTACAAGAATCAGAAAAAGTGGACTCAGCCAGCACAGAACTGGGGGCAGACGGCACAACAGTTGGCTATCCTCTTCCCCGACAGGTTCAGAATTTTGGCTTAACTTGAAGATTCACAATATTAGAGGTTAGCACTATTTCTATGTTTATAATGTTGAAAATATTTTCAATTGTACTTTATTTTAGACTTATAATAGGAATTATATAGGGTATCCAGTTTAACGTTCTAGTTTTTGCATTAAAAATGAGTTGCTCGTTTACTAATAATATGGGTATTCAATAATAATGAAGATTATAATGCGTTCTCAGAGTGTTATAGTAAATAAATTGTTAAATTTGTAATAAACAAGAAAACGTAAAAACGGACATCCTAGAAATTATATTATTTTTGTATATAAAGAGTTATCAATAGGTAAAGTAACGCAGACCATAGCAATTGGGACGGTTGCCAAATCATTACCCAAAAACAAGATAATTCTTTTTTTAACTCGTTTAATCTCAAATAGCTATATTCCTTATACAGATTTACTATAACAATTTTGAGAACGACAGCTTTGACTGGTTTTCCTTCAATGAAGCCATTATCAGGGAACACCTTAAAGGTGGTTGTAAGGCGATAGTCGTTGATCCGTCTTTCATTTCCAAAATTAGGCGGCAAAACGCCGTGGATTGGTTATTTCCGGTCCGGTTGTGCCGGTGAATACAGGCGTGGACTGGAAATAACCGGTATCGGAGGCATAGATGTTGACAACCATGAATGTATGACTTTGGGCTCTGTGCAGACACCTGACAACACAACGCTGGAAAGTCTGGAGAAGAATCTTGTAGACTGATGCCGTGCTGTTTTATCCTACTTTGGAAAGCAGGACCGGAAAACGTGGAAGGCCCAAATTGTATAACGGAAAGCGGACAAATGGCAGCTGTATTTCTCTACGGATGAAACACAGAACGCACAGGACATTCTAGACTTTTACAGGACACGTTTTCTGCTTGAATTCTGCTTTCGTGATGCCAGGCAACATGCCGGAATGACGAACTGTTAGTCAACCGACTTCAGGAAACCGGCATTTCACTTCAATGCATCACTTGTTGCGATAAACCTTGCCAAGGCTACCTGTAAGAAGATGGGAATAAAAATATTCCATATCATCATGCAAGTCAGTCATACACAATACTTACATGCTTGAACGATTTATTTGCGTGTCTGGGATTGAACCTAACACGCAATTAATTGACAAACTTTTCAAAGAACTCATCTTATTTACGGCCAAAGCCGCTTAGGCTTGGCGAATTTTTGACGAACTATTGGGATATGAAAAACTATCAGCATTTTTAAGAACAATTATTAGAACATTTAGTGGTTGAATACGGGATTTTTATACACTTAGAAAGCTATTTCATACATTGTCAAGAATATGATTTTGTCATGTGGATAAACCTATATACATTTGCTTAGAAAAACAATCGAATGAAGAAACAATTGGTCATATCAACCTCTATTGATTTGGTTTGTATAGCACCAGAAAGAATCGTTTATATATCATCGGATGGTAACTATTCTACGCTTGTACAAACCGACAATGAGGGCGCGTATGCTTTCCTATCAATTGGGGCAAATTGAAAAGATGATCTCGTCTCAACTCGGTAACGAAGGAAATATCTTCATTCGTATTGGAAAAAGTCTGATCATTAACCGCTCCTACATCTACTACCTCAACATTCCTAAACAGAAATTGATTCTTTCAGATGTGGCATCATTCAATCATACCGTTACTGCATCCAAGGAGGCACTGAAGCAGTTGAAGGAGCTATTGGAAAAAGGAGGTAAAATAATGATGAAAGAGCTTAAGGAAATTCGTGATGATCAAATTCGCATTATCGGCGAAGGAGGAAGTAAGAATTCTTTGCCGCGTAATGTATGGATTATCCTCCTTTCTATTCTAGGTATTGCCGTAATCGGTGTAATCATTCTGCTATGCTCGGACCATAAGGAAGAAGAGGTTATTGAATTAAAACAACCTGAACCAGCCTTGTTTGAGCCTGTAAGATTGCTAAGCCTGTTAAACCTCAATGGATAGGAAAAGAAGTCGATTCATTGGCAACTGGATTTACAGAGATTCGTGATACTCTAATTAATGATATTCCTATAAGAATATACATTCCTCACAACGCGGAAATGTCTCTGCATATTGGGCGAATAGATAAGACAGATACAAGTATTGTATATGTAGCACAAGCAGCAGATGTGAGAGCAGATAATGGCGGAATTGTCGGAGCTTTTTGTGTTGAATGGTGAACCCATAGCTTGGGGATTGTCGAAGAAAGGATTTTGTGCATCAATTAATGGTAAGGTGACTGTTGGAGTCGCCGATAACACATGCCTCTTTGAAGAGGCGACCGTCAGCGGTGGATATTTCTTTAGACAGTATCCGTAAAAGACGGTCAGGTAATTGATAACGAGCCAAAGGGAAAGTCTATCAGAAGAGCAATCTGTGACAGACAGGGCGAGATATTCATGGTAGAGACGGGTACAACTGAGTCATTCCATGATTTTGCGCAAGCATTAGCCGATTTGGGAGTAAATCAAGCTGTATATTTAGTTGGATCTTCTGCATACGGGTGGGCCGTTGATGAATATGATACAACCCACGAATTTGGAGAGGACAGTTATTACACAGGACGTAGAAGAATGCCCAAGAACACAAGTTATATTGTTTGGAGAAGGAAATAAATTATAAATGTCAGACGATTTCTTTACCAGAATTATTGATTGTATGTGGAAAACTTGCAAATGGTTTGTTTGCAGGTGTTCTTATATTTTCTGACGCCATATTTTATGGAACTATGAATATGGGTGGAAACATTATCACTAATTCTTTTATATACCTTATTCTATGTAGCATATTTTGAGTTTATACCTAAAGAAAGGCTATTTAATTGCTTTGCTATTCCCATATATATTATATTCAACGACAGCCTTACTATTATACAATTTTGCCGATAATTGGAATGCTCCTATATGGACTTGTCTCTTTTTACCATTACATGGGCTTATATGTTTTATTTGTTTCAAGCTGTTAAAAAAAAGATATTCAAAAAAAGGACTATAAAACTAGATTCAGAAGTATCGTAATATGCTCACTGTTTTTTAACATTCTTATTCATCTTGAAATCTTTTCAGTGTTTTATGGATGTGTCGTGAACACGACTCAATAGAACAAGAAAGAAATGACATTATAGAAAGAAGGGATTATCTGCTTGACAAATTAATTACATCACCCAAAAAATGTATTGGATGAAATGCCTGCCGGAATAGGAACACAGTTTCAGGGCGAATGGGCATTGTATTCCTGTTCTATGTTATCAGCTGCATTAGTAAACATTTCTCATTTGTATCCCGAAAACGAGAGAAGAGAATATATTGTACACTGATAGTCTGATAAATATTGTGATGTCTCCGGAAATTCGTTATTACGATACAATGAGATGGGATGAAGATCCCACTGGAAACTTTAGATGGGAACAGCAGCCATGTGTCATACATAAGCCATTTGGCATGGATGATTTGTGGGTATAAAAGATATTGGTGGTGACAATAATACGATGAATTACTTTCAAGCCTTTGCAAAAAACGATGAATCGCAGAATTTTAAAAGTAAAGGTTTTGAACTTACTCTACATATCCTGATGAATCCATCTATCAAACCAGATATGCTTGTTGCATTGTTGCATTGAATCAGTATGCAGATATGCACAAAGGTAAATATCGTTCTACCGTAAAGAAGTGGATTAAGAGAGCGCAAAAGGATTGATAGATAATGGTACAGGTCTGTTGGTTTCATTCCTTGATGAAAATGGTAATTTATACAAAGATGCTCAATCAAAGGGTCGTATTCTGCTTTGAATTGCTATTATCTGACATTTATAGATGAAACATTCGCTCACCAACAATACAAAAAAATTGAAATCGCTTTTTTGGAAAGATGGATTTATATCAGGTTTAAAAAGGTATTGGGATAGGTTCTGTCCTATTGATATTGATGCCGGACCTATTCTATTTGAGTTGAGTCCATCTGGCACAGCATTCTTTGCTGGTAGTTCGGCTTTCTTTCTTTCATGATGCTGAGATTAGAAATGAAATCTTAACAATCCGGTGGGAAATCGCTGGATTACATACAATAAAATTGGCAATAAAAAGCTGGGCATTATTTACTGGCAAATGTCGCATTAGTTGGTGAGGTTATTATGTTATAATGCGAACGAACTTCACCAGAGTATAAGGCGCAATATGATGAAATGATACAATAAAGGATATTTCATACACTCGAAAATGATTGTACAGTTGAAAAAAGAATCTTTCAATTGTACGATTTCTTTTTATGAATTTTGTATTTGAACAAATGTGTAAACGAATAAAAATCAAGCGTAAAATGAAGAGTGCTTGCAAAAAATTCCGGATTGGGTTATTTGGGCTTTTGATGAGCCTTGCTGTTGCGACTGAAAGAATGATGACATTCGATGAAGCTGCCAATGGGTGGCAAATATGAAGTGTAGCTTTGTTCCCAATTATTGTCTTGGGAGTGCTTCTGCGGATGCGTCAGACACAAAAAGCGGATTCTTCCGGTACGGAAAGCATTGAAGCCACCCCCAAAGTAAAAACAGATACTTCGGTAGGTGGAAGCCGTCGAGGATTCCCTGTTAGGAGCGAAAATGCCATTTATTATTGAAAACCGTCTTTCGCCTGACGGAATATGACAGACAATTTTTACAAAAGCACCATATCCGGAAAATCTATCTGCGGATGTTTGATGTAGACCGTGTAGAAAATGCGGACGGAAAGTTGGAAGTCATTCCCATTGCCACGACCTTGTTTCAAGACACGATTCCGGCCGGAATAGAAATCGTACCCACGGTTTATATCACCACAAAAGCAATCAGACATGACTCTGATTTTGCAGAATTGATGTACAAGAGAATACATGCCATGCTAATGCGTCATCAGATTCGGAACGTAAAGGAAATCCAGGTGGATTGCGACTGGACGGCAAGTACCCAGGATTCGTTTTTCAAGTTTTGCCAAAGACTACGGGACACATTGCATGCAAATCATTTATCGCTCAGCGCCACCATATACGGTTGCATCAGTTGAAGAAAAAGTCCCTCCGGTGGATAAGGGAGTTTTGATGCTATACAATACGGGTCGATTTACAATCCGGAAACGGAAAATTCCATCCTCAACTACAAAGATGTGGAAGCCTATCTGAAATCCGACATAACATACGAATTGCCTCTCGATTTTGCATACCCGACCTATTCGTGGGGAATTTTGACGGAAGAAAGGAATTTTAGGGTAATTCTGCACGAGGTGAATTTCTCGGATACACTGCGGTATAAAAAGATGACCGGTGGAAATTATTTGGTTTTGCAAGAGCATTATTTGGAAAACCATCATATCCGTAAAGGGAATATCATCCGTCTGGAAAATTCCACATTCAGCGAAATTATACGTGTCAAACGGCTCATTGCATCTAAAATGGCATCAGAATCCGGCAATACGATTCTTTACCATCTCGATTCATTGAATCTATCAATGTTTGAAGAAAAGAAATTAACCAAATATATACCCCCCATTCCATGAGATATCTTTTTCAATTCTTATCGTCCTGATTCCGGCATGTCGTCTTTCTTTGGCTTGCGGTCCTTTTTGATAGGATTGATACGCCGGAGGAGTACTTTACATTTCGTATCTGTGGGGAAGATATGTCAGGAGGCGGTATAAGATATAATCGTTCCTGGCAGGAAAATTCCCCAAATGGACAATTGTCGTAGTTGGGCAAAAATCACTTCGATTGATATTTCATTGGAAGACATTCAACAAGTCGTATACCATTGGGAATACGACCGGTTGGAAAAAATTGCATGCTGATGCGACGATTGGCAAGAAGAAAATGACAATGCTTTTGCCGATTGGTTGATTCGAAAGAAGGACACGGAAATAACGTCATTCCTGCTCTTGGCCAAAAAATGCGAACAGACCCGGGCAAAACAATGTTCCGCTTGGTACTACCCCGTACAAGGAGATGAGGAAAAAATACCCTTTTGATGGAAATTGTGGAAAAAGCCAAGGAGTACAAGGGGAAACGCTTGTTTGACCGTTATACGCTTCAAATGATGCGTGCGCTTATTTCTTTTGCGCCAATATAATGAATGTCTGAACATTTGGTTGGAGCGGAAGAATTTCTTTTCACAAAGGTGTGATAGAGGAAATGGCTAAAATTATGCGGCAGGGGCATATTATCATATCGGTGAGATAACAAAAGCGAAAAGGGATGTTTACAGAAACCGGAGATATCTGTTCATACGTTTTCTGTATGAACAAAGAGGGAAGACTTACAACAGATATGATATGTTACCCATTCTTTACCAAAGAGACCCAAATGATAAAAAGGCTGTTTTATTTGATACAATATATGATACATTATGACATAGAAGGATATGGACTTGATCAAAAAAGCATTTGAACACATTATACGATTTCACACTCAACGTATTGGACGAAGGAAAAGCAAAAATCTTGCCGGCTGGTATTATACAGCTTCTTATCTGTCCGATAAATTGTGTGATACGGTGCAAAAGCATTGAAATATATTCGACAAGCAAGGGAATTGCCTGCCGGACAAGATTTGAAAGATGCCATCCGTGTATTTGATATTTATTTAAAAGCTAAATCTGCTACTAAATACGATACCGATTTTGAGAATTACCTTTATAATGAATTGAGTTGGCTGGATCAGAAAAATCGTTATGAATTTGGATTCTGTGACAAAAAAACGTATAATCCGATACGGAATGACTTACCGTAAATGTGGTTTCAGCCTTTTATTATTGGGATGATATGATGCGTAAGATACTTCTTTCACAGGTGGTTCCCAAGTGTATCGTTTCCGGTTATCAGGTGCGGGCGTTGCAATTATTGAATATGGCAGACAATCGGTTGTTTAATCTTGTGGGAAAGGTCTATGATTATGTAGCAGATTCAATCAGAGATTGGAGGAATTCACAAAAGAATTTGTTGTTCATATAGAAGTAGATGGCGGTTAGATTACTTCTCTTACAACCGCTATGATTATGGCAACGATTTCTTCATCAATCTTGATTCGCTTGGAGTACAGCATATCGAGCGATTGGTTGTCCGCATGCAAAATCCGTTGTGCGATTTTGACCGTTTCTTGAATGAACGCAGTTACGTCAATATGGAATATTTCTATGAAATCATCGGTACCCAACTATTGGCGGCGATGAGATATAAAGAGGCTATTCATTACTTAAGTCAAGTATCGGATGAGTTTTATGCAAACGACCAATGTATATCCGTATTATAAACCGGAACCGAAAGATTACAAGTTGAACTTTGCCAAAAAAAGATGTATGCTTTAGAGCAGAAAATAAAAACGTTGAAAAATCCGAATGATCGGGCGGAGTGTATGCTTACATACGCTAAAGAGTTGCAAAAATTCAATAGGTCCTCGCTGGTATCTGACAAGGTATTATGATGGTTATTGGAGTAATTACCCGTTTTATAGCCAATACCAGACCGATTTGTATGACAATGCGGTAAAGAAATTTGAATACATGAAAACAGAAAGCATTTAAGACATTTACCGATACTGAAAGGGCGGCCAAGACTTGTTGGAGGCTGTTTAGCAGAGTTGCAAGGGAAAACCCTCCGGCAAAGACGATGGAATATATCCGGGAACATTGCGACGTACTTTCTGATTATACTGAAAATGTTGGCGATTACGAATTACTTAACGGTTTGATTTTTTGGTCCTGATAAAGAATTGTATAAGAAATTTAGAAATTAAAGATAAAATAATCCAACGACATTATACCATGCTAAAAAATCTGCTTAAAACACTTTTCAAAGAAAAAGAGGATGAAAAAAAGACACAAACTTTTTAACCTCTATACAGAATAATAAACCAACAATTAGCAAAAAGATATTCTATTAGGAACCGCCATAGGGGATGCTTTAGGTTTTCCTGTACAATTCATTCCCAGAGAAACAGTGCAAAAAGATCCTGTTATTGGCATGGGAAAGTGCAGGACATTTGAATCACCTTCGGGTATATGGTCTTGACGATACTTCATTATCTCTCTGCTTAGCTGATTCCTTATGTTCTGGCTACAATTTACGAGATATAGCCAGCAAATTTATAGAATGGTTGTTTGAGGGACTTTGGACACCTAATAATAAAGCCTTCGATATTGGCATAACAACAATGCAGGCTATTAGTAATCTAAGGAACAGAATAGAACCTAAATTTGTCGGTCTTAACGGAGAGAAGGATAATGGTAACGGTTCCCTCATGAGAATAGCTCCGCTTATTCCATACATCTACGGATTAGTGGAAGAACAACAGATACAAATCATTTCAGAAGTTTCTTCATTGACCCACAGACATCCCAGAAGTATTTTAGCTTGTATATTTTTTTGCAAATTTGCAATACAGTATTTAGCGACCAAAGAAATCCCAACTGCATTTGCATATACTCAAAAAAGAAATCAAGTATCTGTTAACTCAAGAAAAGTTTAAGAATGAATGCAGTCATTTTGACAGACTGGTTAATCTGACTTACGAACAATTCAGGAATATAGCAGAGAATGATATAAAATCAACAGGATATGTGATTGATACGCTCGAAGCCAGTTTTTGGAGTATTTTCAACAATAATGATTTCAAAGACAGCGTTTTGTGTGCAGTAAACTTAGGATATGATGCAGACACAGTAGGAGCAATCACAGGAGCATTGGCAGGAATTATTTATGGGCATGATTCTATTCCTGAAGAATGGCTAAATGTATTGGCAAGAAAAAGAGGATATTATTGAATTGGCTAATAAATTAGATTCTGCCACAAAAAGTAATCCATAACTTGTTTTTGGCAATATATAGCTATAAAAAGACATTATTACCGTAACGAATAAACTTTTTGCATGCGGATCGACCAAATCTACGGACACTGTTTCACAACATAGCTAGTACAGAGGGACTTCAGTAAATAGCACAAATCAGCCAACTAATTCATACTTAGGGACATTTACTGAATATCCCTTCTTAACTCATTCGGGAAATCAACTTAAGCAGTTTCATCTTTTTCAATGCAATTTGCTTCAGATATTCCACTTCTATTTTGGGCTCATCGCATAAGCATAGCAAAGGTACTGTTTTTTTTTGTTTTGACAGAAAAATATCGAAATGTTTGCAGTATAGCAGAAAAACATGACCTTCATATTAACAATTTCCGCCACGCCTCTTTACAATGCATATCAAGGCGGAACTTATTTTTTATACACCTATGGCAACATACACTAAGCAGCCCACAAGTATTGCCGTTCAAATGTCAATGTTGAAAAACAGGAGACTTCTGTTTGACGATGAGCAAGCGACGATTGAATACTTAAAAATCATCAGTTATTTCCGTTTGGCTAATTATTGGAAACCTATGGAAAGCGACAAAGTGAACTATGTATTTAAGCCCAAAAATAAGTTTGAGAACGTAGTAACCTTTGTACAATTTTGACAAAGAATTGCGCACTCACATTTTTTCAGCCATTCAAAGCATTGAGATCCCTTGCGGCCTAAAGTTATCCAGATATATCATCTAACTGTGGTGCATTTGGGTCTGCTGATGAATCATGGTTCCCTGACACAACAATCTTTTCTAAATGCCCTCCAATAGCGATGATGAATTGAAACGCTCAAAAAGAAGATTTTTGATTGAACATTTTGTCAAGTACGATAACCCGCCATATCCACCTGCATAGAAAACTTTGAAGTGTCATCTTTCGGAATGCTCTCAAAGCTATACTGCAATTTATCAGATAACAACCTTAAAAAGCAGATTGCAAGAGAACTTGGTTTACCACAGCACTTATATCTTGAAAGTTGGATAAAAAACCGTCTGTATTGCGTAACTGCATAGCATATCATGCATGTATATGGAACAGGAAATATCCATAGAAGCCACAACTACCTAAGAAGCTACAAAATCCTTGGATTCAAAACAAAGCTATAGCACAGGAAAAAAACTATATGCTCAATTATGTTGTGTGGCTTATCTGTTGGATGTAATTCTCCCCCAACAACGGCTTCAAACAGAAGTTGAAAGTACTCTTGTCAGAAGTCCCGGCCTTTACATCAACCCGGACGGCGATACCGGAGCGTTTTTTCGGGTGAAAAATGCCCTGCGGTAATTTTTGCCCGAAAACCGGAGGCTGGAACGTGGAAGGTATCCTCCCTCCGAGTTATCTTTTCAAGAAGACTTTGCAAAGGAAACGGAGATTATGACGGATTTTTATAGAGGAATATGGGGAACAAGCACTATAGCAGTATATGAAACATCATGAGCCGTTGCTTTTAAAATGAACAAGGTCAATTTACATCCTTTGTTATGCAAAATCAAAAAGTTCGGCCGCTTCTATTGGAGAAAAATGGGGAAAAGTCCCATTTTTCTCCAATAAAAAAAACCGCGTTACTGATAATTTTCACTATTTTTTTTAACATGCTTATACCAAGAAACAAATATTTGCAGGAACTGAGAAGTGTGATGCACAACGGAATGATTAAGATTATTACCGGTGTACGCCGTTGTGGAAAATCTTATCTTCTATTTGAATTATTCAAACAATCATTACTTGAAAACGGTGTGAATGAAGAGCACATTATTCAAGTTGATTTGGAAGACCGACGTAATAAACACCTCAGAGAGCCGGACAGATTATTGGATCACATCGATGGACATATCACAGATAACGATATGTATTACATACTATTGGATGAAATACAACTTGTTCCTGAGTTTGAAGATGTACTCAACAGCTATCTGAAAATTAAAAATACAGACGTATATGTGACCGGAAGCAATAGCCGAATGTTGTCCAGTGATGTAAAAACAGAATTTCGTGGTCGAGGGTATGAAATCAGAGTCCATCCACTGAGTTTTTCGGAATTTCTCAAGGCAGGACAGCACACAAATGAACTTTCTGCCCTACAGGATTATATGATTTATGGAGGAATGCCACAAGTCGTATCTTTTTCAAAGAAAAAGAAAATTATCTAAAATCCTTGTTTCAAAAGGAACTTATATACGCGATATAAAAAGAGCGTTACAATATTAGAAACGATGATGATTTGAGTGAACTTATAGATATTATTGCTTCCAATATCGGCTGCCTGACCAATCCGACAAACCTTGAAAATACATTCAAATCCGTAAAAGGCCATAGTATTTCAGATACAACCATACAGAGTTATCTTGGAATGTTACAAGATGCCTTTATGTTGGAAAAAGCCATTCGATATGACATCAAAGGAAAGCATTACATCAACACGCCTTCAAAATATTATTTTGAAGATGTAGGACTACGTAATGCCCGTCTGAATTACCGTCAAATTGATGGGGGTCATCTTATGGAAAATATCATATATAACGAACTGCGTATCAGAGGGTATTCGATTGATGTAGGGCAAGTGGAAGTGAGAATAACAAATGATGATGGAAAGAAAATGCGAAAACTACTGGAAGTTGATTTCATTTGCAATAGCGGGAACAAACGTGTGTACATACAATCAAGTACTTGATATGCCCACTCAAGAAAAAATTGACCAGGAAACCAATTCCCTTCGTCATATCAAAGACGGATTCCTAAAATAGTCATTGTGGGAGGTTTGACCCCTTCTCATGTGAATACAGATGGCATATCAATCATTAATATAATAGATTTCCTTAAAGATACAGAAGGAAATCTATTATGAATCCAAACTGAAATACACGCCTGTTTGGCGGAAGCAGGAGACACAACCTCTGCAGCATTCGCGATAGTAACCTCCAATATAGGTAGTGTTCTCAAAAGGTATTGTCCGATGAAGACTATTTATCACAATTCGATAGTGATGTAACAGAAAGAATAATAGCGGGGACTATGGAAAGCTTTTTACCCAAGCCTATAAACTATACAATGCCATACCCGATATGAAATATTCCTCTGAAAATGCTTCGGTTCTCTTCAAAAGGAAATGATTAAAAAAAAGGGCTGAAATTCTTATCTAAAACGGTTGCAAAATTTTCTCGCAAAAACAAAGAAACTATAGCTTACTCCTGCATTTGAGCGGATTTTTTGTCATTTGGCAAAAAAAACACCAGTTTTCATGTCAATGTAAAGAGATGGATGTACCTGGGCTGAGGAGAGGCAGGTGTTGCATTTTAAAGCGGGGAAGCGGGAAATTCCGGGGAGTTGTTTCCGTAATTCCGCAAGATATTGTATTTTTGTTTGTGAATTCAGCATGCAACAAACCATGAAATTTACCCACTTTCACGTCCACTCGCAATATTCTATTCTCGACGGAGCAGCCAGTATTCCAGGCCTGATCGAAAAAGCCAAAAGCCGACGGCCAGGCCGCACTAGCACTGACCGACCACGGCAATATGTTCGGGATAAAGCTGTTTTACGACACCTGCCGGCAAAAAGGGATCAAACCCATTTTAGGGTGTGAAGCCTATGTCGCACGGGTATCCTTATATAATAAAGAAAAACCGATCGACCGGTCAGGGGAACACCTGATCATTCTGGCCAAAAAACCTCACCGGTTACCTCAATCTCGTCAAGCTCTGTTCGACGGCTTTTTTTGCGACGGTTTCTACTACCGTCCCCGTATCGATAAAACCCAGCTCGAAAAACATCATGAGGGATTGATCATTTCCTCGGCTTGCCTGGGAGGAGAAATCGATCAGAAAATCATGGCCGGTGATCTGGAAGGAGCTGAAAAAGCAGCTCTATGGTACAAAAAAATCTGTTCGGCGAAGATTATTACCTGGAAGTGATGCGCCATCCGGCAGCGGATCCCAAACAAAGAGCCGAGATTTACGACAATCAGCAACGCTGTATTCAGGAGAAAATCAAAATAGCCAGAAAACTGAATATCAAACTTATCGCTACCAACGACGTACATTTTCTCAATGAAGAAGATGCCGAAGCCCATGATCTGCTGATCTGCCTGAACACCCGGAAAGACATCGACGATCCGACCCGGATGCGGTATACCCGTCAGGAATGGTTTAAAACCACCCAGGAAATGATCGACCTTTTCCCCGATCTGCCCGAAGCCATCGAAAACACTCAAGAGATCACCGATAAAGTCGAGGAATACGAACTGGATTCCGATCCTTTGATGCCCGTTTTCCCCTATTCCCCCGAACTCGGTACGGAAGAAGAATACCGGCAAAAATTTTTCCCAGGAAGACCTCTTCAACGAATTCACCCGCGACGAGAAAGGAAATGTCGTACTGACCGAAGAAGAAGCCAATAAAAAATCAAAAACTGGGAGGATACGACCGTTTATACCGCATCAAACTGGAAGCCGACTACCTGAAAGAACTGACCATGAAAGGGGTTGTGAAACGCTATGGCGAAAATCCGTCTCCCCGAGATCATGGAACGCATTATCTTCGAGCTGCACATCATGAAGACGATGGGTTTCCCGGGCTACTTCCTGATCGTGCAGGACTTTATCCAGGCTGCCCGGGATATGGGCGTGATTGTAGGACCGGGACGTGGATCGGCTGCCGGTAGTGCCGTCGCCTATTGCCTGGGTATCACGAATATCGACCCTATAAAATATGATCTGCTGTTCGAGCGTTTCCTGAACCCCGACCGTATTTCGCTTCCCGATATCGACGTGGATTTCGATGATGCGGGACGGCAACAGGTATTGAGTGGGTAACGGAGAAATACGGAGCCGACAAAGTGTCGCACATCGTAACCTTCGGCAGTATGGCCGCCAAAATGGCAATTAAAGACGTAGCCCGGGTATTGAAACTGGAATTATCGGAAGCCAACCGACTGGCCAAAATGGTTCCGGAAGCTCCGAAAATGACCCTGAAAAAAAGCTTATAAGGAAAACCCGGATCTCGAAAAAGAGAAGCAATCTCTGAACCCACTGATTTCCAAAACAATACAGTTCGCCGAGACCCTCGAAGGTTCTATCCGTCAAACCGGAGTACATGCCTGTGGTATCCTCATCAGCCGGGATCCGCTCACCGATCATATCCCGATCATGCCTACCGAAGGAGAAAAGTCTGATGACTACCCAATACGACGGGCATTTCGTAGAACCGATCGGGCTGATCAAAATGGACTTTCTGGGTTTACGTACCCTCTCGATCATCAAGACTTGTCTCGACAATATCAAAAAAATCGAAACACATCGTCCTGAATGAAAATGAAATTCCCCTGGACGACGAAGAAACCTTCAAGCTTTTCACCCGCGGAGATACCACCGGTCTGTTCAGTTCGAGTCGCCCGGAATGAAAAAAAACACCTCCGTGCCCTCCAGCCTAACCGTTTCGAGGACCTGGTAGCTATGAACGCCCTGTATCGTCCGGGGCCTATGGGTATATTCCTTCCTTCATCCGGCGTAAATTGGGTGAGAGCCTATCGAATACGACCATCCGATGATGGAACCCTATCTGAAAGAAACCTATGGTATCACCGTATACCAGGAACAGGTGATGCTCAATCCCGGGCCCTGGGACTATTCACCCGGGGACAATCGGATACCCTCCGCAAAGCCATGGGGTAAAAAGAAGTTCAATTGCTGGCGGAATTGAAAGGCAAATTCGTCGAAGGTTGTAAAAACAATCCCGATTTTGTCCAGGGAGCCAAAAGAAAAAGGAAAAGATGTCGAAGAACTGGTCAACAAAATCTGGGGAGACTGGGAAGCTTTCGCTTCTTATGCCTTCAACAAATCGCATTCCGTTTGTTACGCCTACATCGCCTATCAAACCGGTTTCCTGAAAGCCCATTATCCGGCAGAATTCATGGCTGCCAACTTAAGCAACAATCTTTCGGACATCACCAAAGTAACGGTTTTCATGGACGAATGTACGCGAATGGGGTTGAGTGTACTGGCGCCGGCTGTCAATGAATCCTACAATGACTTTACCGTAAACTCACATGGTCAGATCCGCTTTGGCATAGCCGCCATCAAGGGAGTGGGTGAAGCTGCTGTAGAAAAAATCATTGAAGAACGGGAGAAAAACGGACCTTATAAAGATGTATACGATTTCTTCGAACGACCAATCGACTATAAATCGGTCAATAAGAAAACAATCGAAAACCTGATTACTGCCGGCGGGCTGGACAGTTTCGGATACCACCGGGCCCAATACCTGCATTTGGTGGACGCAACGACCACGGTATTGGATAACCTGGTAAACTACGGCCAGAAAAACCAGCAGGATTCCATGAACCTGCAAGCCACCCTATTCGGCGAACTGGACGGCTTCGAAGTCACCAAACCGAATATCCCCGACTGCGAACCCTGGCACGACTATGAGAAATCGAAAAAGGAAAAAGAGCTGATCGGTATTTACCTGACTTCACATCCGCTGGATCTTATAAGCTGGAAATGCAGTTGCTTTGTACGCCGGTAGAAGAACTCAACAACGGCCTCGAAACTTTTAAAGGCAAAGAAATCAATATTGCCGGCATCATCACCGCCAAACGGGAAGGTAAAACCAAAACCGGGAAAGACTTCGGCATCCTGACCCTGGAGGATTTCAGCGGCACTTACGAACTGGCTTTCTTCGGAAAAGATTATACCGATTTCCGGCAATACTTTATCGACGAGACGGCGATCTATGTAAAGGGGAAAGTAGGGCCTAAATGGGGTAAGGAAGGAAACGAGCTTACTTTCACCATTCAAAAAGTGGGCTTATTGGAAGCACTGACCGAAAATGCAATCCGTTCGATCACTTTACAGGTCGATATTGAAAAACTGACCCTGGAAACGGTCACTGAAATACACGAGCTCTTTACAACCGATGTGAACAGCGAGTTATAAAGAAGCCCAGCAGAAAGCGGCCGAACAAAAGACACAGAAGAACAGCGATCCGGAGAATTTTTGAAGAACCGGCAACGGTACAAAACGATATTCCCTGAATTTCATGCTGTTCGACCGTCAGGGAAACAGTGTCAAAATGTTCTCCCGCACTTGTAAGATCAGGCGTTCCCGGGAATTGTACGAATATTTCGAAAACAACGATTCGATCAAAATGAAGATCAACTAGGATAAATTTTTAACGTTCTATTATAAGATGAATACTTCGTATACAATAAAATTGTTGTAACTTAGCGGAGCAAAATGGAAATACCAACTTTTAAAAGATAAATACTATGGCAATAGCAGTTAATGATTCTAATTTTGAAGAGGTTGTACTGAAATCAGCACAACCTGTCCTGGTCGATTTCTGGGCAGAATGGTGTGGACCATGTAAAATGATGCTTCCCATTGTTGAAGAAATCTCTGAAGAATTTGCAGGAAAAATTACCGTTGCTAAGGTTGACGTCGACGGCAGCCCAAGCACAGCAGCTAAATTCGGTATCCGTAACATCCCGACTATCCTGTTCTTTAAAGACGGTAAAGTTGCTGATAAACAAGTAGGTGCAGTACCTAAGAATTCACTGGTCGAGAAAATCAACAAACTTCTTTAAATAATTGAAAATTGAGAATCGAAAAATCCGATTCTCAATTTTTTTAATCGTTGCTCTAAAGCCTTTTCTTTATCTTTTCAGGTTTATAGCCATGAACAAGCTCGAAGATATTATCCGCTATGAACAATTCGATAATCTCGAATTCATTGCTTCTCAGATTGTTGCTGGTTTATCACCGGTTTGCACCGGAGTCCTTATCATGGTTTTTCTGTAGAATTTGCCGAACACCGGGTATACAATACCGGAGAATCGACCAAACACGTCGACTGGAAGCTTTATGCCCGGACAGAGAAGTTATTCGTCAAACAATTCGAAGAAGAGACGAATTTACGGTCGTATCTGGTGCTGGATACTTCTTCTTCGATGTTGTTTCCTTATCCGTCGGCGAAAGTCTCTAAGCTCCGGTTTTTCGGTTTATTGTGCAGCAGCCTTGATTCACCTGCTCCGGAAACAACGGGATGCTTCGGGATTATGTCTGTTCTCGGACCGGATCGAAGTGTTGACGGATGCAAAATCGAACAGCACCCACATACAGACGATGTACGCCCACCTTCAGGAGATTTTGCAAAAATCATTCGGTTTCCCTGAACAAACCCCATCGACAGCCCAGGTGCTCCACCAACTGGCGGATACCATACAAAAAGAGCGCTGGTCGTTATTTTTCACCGATATGTTTTCGAACGGAGATACGGAAGAACTCTTTTCAGCTCTCCAACACCTCTGCTATAATAAACACGAGGTGATCCTCTTTCACGTCAAAGACAAACGGATGGAAGAAGCATTCGAATTTTCGAACCGCCCCCATCTCTTTATCGATCTGGAAAGCGGCCGGGAAATCAAATTTTCTCCAAATGAAATCCGGGAGACTTATAAGCAGAAAATGGCCGAATTTTACCAGGAACTAAAACTACGTTGCGGACAACTCCGGATCGACTTTGTCGAAGCCGACATCGACCGGGAATTCCACGAAGTATTATTCCCCTACCTGTTAAAACGCAGCAAATTATATTGATTCATTATCTTCAAAAACGGTTGTATCGACAGGTATTTCTGTATTTTTCCTGCCGGACATCCGGAATAAGAGTCAACATGCGGATAACCGAATCCCTGACGACCTCATACCGATTCAAATCTCCGTCTTTCAATGTTTTCTGAGGTTGTGATTTGATTGTCAGCGGATTGATCGGCTTACCGTTTTCATATACCCTGAAATCCAAATGCGGGCCTGTGGCCAGACCGGTAGCCCCCGACATATCCGATGACCTGCTTCTGGGCAACATCTACCCCTACTTTGATTCCCTTTTCGAATCGGGACAAATGCATATAGGTCGTCGTATAAATACTATTGTGTCTGATTTTGACGTAATTTCCACCTCCCTTGGCCTGATAACCTTTTTTGCAATAACCCGGCCTTTCCCGATGGCATACACCGGAGTACCCGTCGGCGCAGCATAATCTACACCGTGATGAGCCCGGTAACGCTTCAACACAGGGTGGAAACGGCTGTTCGAGAAACGGGAAGAAATCCTGAAAAAATCCAAAGGAGCTTTCAAAAAAAGGCCCCTCCAAACTCTTTCCTGCTCTGTCGTAATATAATTTTTCTCCGTTCAGTTCGAACGGTATGGCATAATAAGTACTGTCACCATGCCGGAAATCAGCCCCCAATACATTAAAATTAAGCAAACTCTTCCCATCGACATATTCCTGCTCATAAATCACGCGGAACTCATCCTGTTTTTGAAGACCGAAAAAGTCGATGGTCCACCCGAAAATATTCGATAATACGACGGCCAATTGCGGATCGGCATTGTATTTCGACATGGCCAGCCACAAAGAAGACTCAACAACACCATGCAACTCATTCCTGCGCCATTCGACCGGATTTTCCCCCATCGTCACCCGGTAATCTCCCCGCAAATCAAAAAAAACGACATAAGATTTGGGATCGATTTCATACACAAAATAACAGGTCTCCGGTATACTGTCCCTGGTGGTAAATACCGCATAAGCCTGATCGCTCCTGATCTTACGTACATCGAAGACATCTTTGGATTTTTCTACCAGCCGATGCACTTCTCCCAACCGATAAGCCATGTTTCTGCAATATCGTAGAAAGACTTTGATTCCTTTTGACAATACCATAATCCACATCGTAATCATCGATGGGTATACCATATTTATAAGTAATCTCCTTCACTTCAAGCGAATCCGTCACTTCGATCTCATCCAACGGTTCAGTAGTCTCTTTCTTGGGCATAAAAATCACTACTAACAACACGATTCCCAGTAGTGATGAAAAGATAATCTGTTTTTTCTTTGACATTGGTTATTGAGTTATTGGGTTGCTGAGTTATTGAGTTGCTGAGTTGCTGAGTTATTGAGTTGCTGAGTTATTGAGTTGCTGAGTTGCTGAGTTGCTGAGTTATCGGGAGACTAAATCACCGGGAGACTGAGGGGTTTTGCTTTTCCATACAGCAAACCAAACGACAGCGATCAGAACACAGAACAACCCGATATAATAAGATACGATCTGAGTCAATCCGAAACCTTCGGGAGCGATACACAGATAGGTCGAACACACACAGGTCATAAACAAAGCAGGAATCAAAGTAATCCAATAGTTTTTACCCGTCTGTACCAGATAAACCGTAATGGCCCAAAAGGGTAAAGACGGAGAGGGTCTGATTCGACCAGGCAAAGTACCGCCAGATCATATCGAATCCCGCAGCATCCCGGAGGCTATACAATAACAATCCTATAGCAGCCAGAAACATCGGGACACAAATATACAAACGGCGGCGGATACTTTTCTGTTCCATGCCCATAAAGTCCGCCACAATCAGGCGGGCCGAACGAAACGCCGTATCACCGGAAGTAATCGGAGCAGCTATCACACCCAAAATCGCCAGAATACCTCCCACCGATCCCAACCAACTTTTCGTAATGGCATCTACAATGACGGAAGCATTGTTTTCGGCCATACCGTTCTCATGATAAAAATAAGTAGCCGCAGCCGCCCAAATCAGAGCCACGATACCTTCCGTGATCATTGCCCCATAAAAAACGGACGTCCGTATTTCTCACTCTTCATACAACGGGCCATCATCGGCGACTGTGTGGCATGAAAAACCGGAAATGGCACCGCAGGCAATGCTGACGAACATAATCGGGAAAACGGGCAGATTCGCCGCATTCGGATGGGTATTTTGTAAGCCGTCCCACAACTCCGGTAAAACCGGATGATTGACGTACAGCATGACTAAAATCCCGACAGCCATAAACAACAAAGCAATAGCAAAAATGGGATAAATCTTTCCGATAATCTTATCTACGGGTAACAGGGTTGCCAAAATATAATAAAGGAAAACGACGACTATCCAAAAAGAGGTGTCCAAAGCATCGGGTGTCAGCTTTGCCAGCAAGCCGGCAGGCCCGGCAACGAAAACCGCTCCCACCAACACCATCAGGATTACTGTAAAACCACGCATCACCTGCTTGGTGGTCATCCCCAGATAACGTCCGATAATCTCAGGCAAACTTTCACCTCCATGCCGGATCGACAACATCCCCGAAAAATAATCGTGCGTAGCCCCGCCAGCACACTCCCCAAGACAATCCATAAATAAGAAGCCGTCCCGAACTTAGCCCCCATGATAGCACCGAAAATCGGTCCCAAACCGGCAATATTCAAAAACTGAATCATAAAGATCTTCCAGGTCGGCAAGGGGGATATAATCCACTCCGTCGGCCTTTGTCAATGCCGGAGTCGGCCTTTTTCGCCTCCGGCCCGAATACCCGCTCTACATAACGGCCATATACAAAGTAGCCGACGACCAGAATCAGCAAACAAATTGTAAATGAATACATAGCTTATCAAGTTTTTACATCCCTATTTTCTTTCTTTTTTCCTTTCGGTTTATTTTCCTTTTTTCCTGCCTTTCGTTTTCGATTTCCGGCCGATATCTTCCCGGCTCTTTCCCAAAGGCCTGATCACCCCTTCTTCGTCTGCTCCCTTAACCAACTCATAGTCCAATTGGCGAGCCACCAGATTCGCTTTAGCCACTTTGATCGTTACCCGGTTCTCCCAGTTGATAGATCTTATGGTGATGACGTCCGACAATGCAATAATTTTTTCTCATCGAATTCATAAAAAATCGTCATCCAATTCGGTCATCGACACCAATCCCTCACATTTCGAATCTTCCAGTTCGACATAAAATCCCCATTGTGGTGACACCCGAAATCGTACCTTCGAAATCTTGTCCGATTTTATCCGCCATAAATTCCACCTGCTTGTACTTGATAGACGAACGTTCGGCATTAGCCGCCACCTGTTCCATATCGGACGAATGCTTACAATATTCTTCGTATTTTTCTTTATTGACCGAGCGTCCACTGTCCAGATAACGTTGCAGCAACCGATGCACCATCACATCCGGATAACGCCGGATCGGTGAGGTGAAATGGGTATAATAATCGAAAGCCAGACCATAATGTCCGATATTATCGGTCGAATAGGCAGCCTTAGCCATCGTCCGTACCGCCAGGGTTTCGATCATATTTTGTTCGGGTTTGTCTTTTTACTTCGGCCATCAGGTTATTCATCGAAGAAGTAAGGGCTTTGCGGCTACCTGTTTTCAATCCATACCCGAATTTAGCCACAAAACGGTTGAATTCTTCCAACTTTTCAGGCAGCGGGTTTTCGTGAATACGGTATACGAAAGTAGGTGCTTTTTTCCACTCTTGGGTTTACCGATCCGTTCGGCCACTTTCTTATTCGCAAAGCAACATAAACTCTTCGATCAGCTTATTGGCTTCCTTCGAACGCTTGAAATACACACTCACCGGATGTCCCTTTTCATCCAGGTTGAATTTCACCTCTACCCGGTCGAAATCGATCGCTCCGGCTTTAAAGCGATCCTGACGTAATTTTTGAGCCAACCGGTTCAACAGCAGAATTTCCTCCCGGTAATCCCCTTCGGCACCTTCGATCCGCTCCTGAGCTTCTTCGTAAAGTAAACCGGCGATTCGAACGGATCACCGTACGCCCGAACCATTGGTCCAAAACCTGTGCGTTAGCGTCCAATTTAAAAATAGCAGAAAAACACAACTTATCTTCATCGGGTCTTAACGAACAAACCCCGTTACTCAAGCGTTCCGGTAACATCGGAATGGTCCGGTCGACAAGATATACCGAGGTAGCCCTCGCATAAGCCTCTTTATCGAGCACCGTATTTTCTTTTGACATAATAACTGACATCGGCGATATGCACACCGACTTCATACACGCCTTCCTTCAACGTACGGACAGAAAGGGCATCGTCGAAATCTTTCGCATCTTTCGGGTCGATAGTGAAAGTGGTCAATTCGCGGCAGTCGCGGCGCTTGCGGATCTCCTCTTCAGGGATATCCAAAGGGATCTTTTCAGCCGCTTTCAACACATTGGGCGGGAACTTCACCGGCAATTCATATTCGGCCATAATCGCATTCATTTCCGTATCGTTATCCCCGGGACGCCCCAACACCTCGATCACTTCTCCCACAGGATTCTTCTGATTTTCAGGCCAATCTTTGATTTTTTACCACCACTTTATCCCCGTTTTCGGCTCCATTCAAATGTTCCGTCGGGATGAACACATCATAGGGCAACTGCTTACCGGTCGGTATCAGGAAAGCGTAATTCGCCGACCGTTGTACTACGCCGACAAAAGTACCTTTCTTCCGTTCCAGGATCTCGACCACCTCTCCTTCGGGGCGGCGGTCACGACTCCGGGCATATACCAATACCTTCACTTTATCTCCGTTCAGGGCGTGTTTGAGGTTAGGAAAAGCAACAAACACATCCTCTTTACTCTCGTTTGAAATGATATAGGCCGAACCTTTGGCTGTCAACTCGACTTCACCGGTAATATAAGCCCCTCTCTGCCGCATTTTATATCTTCCTGTCGAAATCTCTTCCAACTCTCCTTTTTTCTCCTAATTCCCGCAACACTTCCGAGATCTGGCGTTTCATATCCATACTCTTCACCTGCAATCGCATCGCCAACTGCTTATAATTATAACTCTCACCCCGGTGATTTACTCATCAGTGCCAAAAGGCGTTTACTCAACTCCGGCTTACTCATGGTCGGCTTGCTTTTTTTTTATTTTTGCCCATACCTCTTATTTTAGTGCCCTAATTTAGTGTTTTTTCGATTGATTATACAAAAAATCCGGGCAATGAATTATAATTTTCCTCCCGGCCAAGGCCGTTATTTTGTTTTACCGGAGCTAACGAAACAAAAAAAAGCGGCCCCGGAAAGAGGCCGCTCGTCGTTTTTATAAATCCCTTATTTAATCAATCCCTTATCGAATTTTTTCTTTCACTTTAACCAGCATATCGACCGTCATATTCTGAAGGTTGTATTCCGGCTTCCAGCCCCATTCTTCCCGGGCACAAGAATCGTCCATACTGTTAGGCCAGCTATCGGCAATAGCTTGTTTTACCGGATCGATCTGATAATCCATCTTAAAATCAGGTAAGTGTTTACGGATCTCGGCAGCAATTTGCCCGGGTTCGAAACTCATAGCGGCAATATTGAAGCTATTGCGGTGTTTTAAACGGAAGGATCGGCTTCCATCAACTGTACCACTGCATTGAGCGCATCGGGCATATACATCATATCCATATAAGTACCGGCTTTCACATTACAGGTGAAAGCTCCCTCTGCGGATAGCATCGTAATAAATTTCTACAGCATAATCGGTGGTGCCACCTCCCGGAAGCGTGACATAAGAAATCAATCCCGGGAAACGCACGCTACGGGTATCTACACCGAAACGGTTGAAATAGTAATCGCTCAGCAACTCGCCCGTAACCTTACATACTCCGTAAATCGTAGTATTGGAACGTTGCAACGTATCCTGAGGAGTTTTATCTTTCGGCGTATCTTTACCGAAAGCACCGATAGAACTCGGAGTAAACACAGCGCAATCGTTATCTTTCGCAATATTTAAAGAATTCGTCAGCGCCCCGATATTGATATTCCAGGCCAACACCGGATTTTTCTCTCCGGTAGCCGACAATAAAGCCACCAGATTTAAAAATCGTGTCGATACCGTATTTTTTTTGACTATTGCCGTATATTTCTCTCCATCCAGCGCATTCAGCTCTTCGAACGGACCTGCTTCTGCCAATGCTTTACATTTTTCAGCACTAATATCAGCTGCCACTACATTGCTGTTTCCATAAATGGATCTCAGATGAGGGACAAGTTCAGAACCTATTTGCCCGCCAGCACCGACAATCAATATTTTTTTCATTGCAGATTGAGTTATAATAGTTTCAAACAATCGGGTAGAACACCACTTTATTCTCTGCAAATGTATATAATAAAATCACCCGTTAGACTAAAAATTGAAATATTTTTCAGTGTTTAAATGAAAAGTTTTAAGTTATTATCCTGTTCCGCTTCATAATAGTAATCGATCTGGAGATTAGGCATTTTAGAAGCCTGAACAGCCAACTGGTCACAACGTTCGTTTTCGGGGATATCGGCATGTCCTTTTACCCAGACGAACTTCACCTGATGTTGCCGGTATATATAGCCAGAAAGCGTTTCCACAAATCCGGGTTTTTCTTATCTTTAAATCCTTTCTTCTCCCATCCGAACACCCAGCCTTTTTCAACAGCATCGACCACATACCGGGAATCCGAATAAACGACCACCTGCCACCCGGGTTGCTTCAGTGCTTCCAATCCCACGATGACAGCCAGCAATTCCATCCGATTGTTGGTCGTCTTCCGGAATCCGGCCATCAGTTCTTTGCGATACACTCCGGCTTTCAACACAACGCCGAACCCTCCCGGACCGGGATTTCCACTTTGCAGCACCATCGGTATATATAATGATCGGATCAGCCATATATAGATTCAGTTCGAATTAGGTGGACAAAAGTAGTAATTAAAACGCAATTTTCCGGCTTTCCGGGAAAACGCCTATAGACTTTCACTCCCGATTAGTTCCAGGCCTATAATTTTCAGTTCAGTTACCCAAAAACAGCATTAATCTTTAAAAAAATCCATTTTTTTAGTTATAGCGGTTGTAAACCTGACTTCTGAAACCTTTGTAACCATTTAAACCGCTGAAACTATTTAAAAACAGATATAATTTTTTCTTTCTATTCCGCCATAAAACCCTTCATTTTCCGTTAACGCTATTTGGTAAAGGAAGGTTTAGAAGGGTTTTATAGTATCAAATATCGGATCACATCTATCAGTATATGGAAATCTAGATTATTTCATCGGAATAATTTCTTATAAGATATTGATTAATCGATTAAGTTAGTTGTTCTTTTTATCTGTTTATTGTACGCAAGACAATTCATTCGGATAGTTCGTTTACATAAGAATAATAAAATGACAAGCTTCTTAAATAGATTAAAAATACGTATATTTGTCCCGATGAATAAGGTTACCGATATAGACCTTCAATGGTATGAAGCTGTCGAGACAAGACAACTATCCGGCTTTTGAGAAATTATTCCAGAAGTATTACGATCCCTTGTGCCGGTATGCCCAGGGTTTATTGGCCGATGGTTCACTTGGCCGAGGATGTGGTTCAGGATATGTTCATCCACTTTTGGGAAAACCGGATCAAATTGCAGGTGAAAGATTCACTCCGGGCCTACTTCTATACCTGCATCCGCCACCGGGCCCTCAAAAATCTGCAAAAACAGGCCATTGTCCGGAAACATAACCCGAAATTGACCGAATTTATCGAATACCTCCTCCATTCCGAATATTCGGTCGAAGAAGAGCAGGAAATCGAACGGATCAAAGCCATCATGCAGGAGTTACCGCCCCAATGTTTGAAAGTTTTCATGCTGAGTGCTATCGAAAAAAAAATACACCGAGATCGCCGACGAACTTTCGATCTCGGTCAATACCGTCAAAACCCATATCTCTAAAGCTTATCGGTTGATCCGGGGACAATTACATTCGGAAGAATCGCTCATTTTGTGGTATTGGCTGATGAGTCAGTCCACCTGCCTGAAAAGCGAAATGAACATCAGGTTATAAAATTTTTATAAAAATGCATCACCCTTGTTTCAGGAAGAGGTATCTTATTATAAAATTTATAAACTAAATTCAAGTATTGTGAAAACAGGTCTTATTATCGGTATATATTTTTCCTTGGTGTGCTGCCGGGAAAAAATACAACCGGCGGTAGTACAGGCTGACTTAAGCGAAGCGGTATATACCGATACGACCTGGTTTGCGGATTGCGAGATCATATTTCCCGAAACAACGGACCGCTCTCTGATTAGTATGATAAATAAAATAGTACTTACCCCGGAGCGAATCTTCCTGTTCGACATACAAGACAAGAAAATACTGCTATTCACCCGTCGAGGCAAATTTATTACCGATATCCGTCCCCATGGAAGGGAACCGGGCGAATGGCTCGGTATCACCGATTTTACCGTCGATGAAACCGACCGGGAAATAATTGTCACGGCCGATCGTCCATATAAATTTTTGTATTACGATTACAACGGTAACTTCCTTCGGGAAAAAACAAGCGAAGCTTTCTATACTGAAAATAACCCGAACAACAGATAACATACTGGCTATCAATTCAAAAGTATTAGAACCCAAACATTACTTATCCCTGCTGAATGAAGAAGACCACCGGATTACGGTTGCGAAAAAATTCCTTTAGCATTCACTTACCGGGGGAATTCCGTTGCCGCGGGAGTTATTTATTAAAGAGCGAACACCTGTATTTCACTCAAAACGGAGATTACACCATTTACAGCTGGGACAACAACCGTATAAAAACCTGTGGTTACCGTGGATTTCGGGAAATATAGCTACAATCCGACTCAACTGAATGAAGAGCCTCATGCACCTGCAACCCGAAACAAAGTGCTTTCGATCATAAATGTAAAAAAGAAATACGCAGTAATCTCTTTTTCAACACCAATAAAATAGGCCTGTTTGTTTATAACAAAACCCGGCATCAAAATTGTACACGCCTACGGCATAACCAATACAAACCTTTGAATTGTCCTGCATAACAGCATCGCTACCGAAGATACACACACAACGAAATTGTCGCTTTCTCTTACGACATGCCTATATTACAACGTAAACTCACCGGAATAGCATCCGATAATCCTGTTATAAAACAAATACAAAATGCCAAAGAAGATGATAATCCGCTATTATTCCTTTATAAAAGTATTTAGCATAAAAATAAACGGACGATTAAATAGTCAAAAGTTTACAAAATTCACAAAGTTTACAAAGCACATAGATATCGACTGCATTTTGTCAAATAAAATCCGATAACCGGTAAATAAAAATATTTTCCTCAAGGGTTATATACACCTGATCACCACCATACATATATTATTTATATATTAGTTTATCTTTCTGAATTCATCTTATTTTTCAGTGGAAGTGAAACTTCCAATTATTGTCAATTGTCATCTGTCGATTGTCCATTTTATTTTGGTGAATACCCACCAAAATAATCGTCCGTTTTTATGGAGAGAAAACTATCTGATAAAGAACGGTTTATCATTCAAGTAGCCGTCAATCGATCGGCAGAGAACCACTTTGACCGGCAAAAGGCTGGAAACGCGTAAAACGCTGTACCAATAACGGTTACATTATTCGAAGACGGCATTCCTGGTTGGCTATTTGTGTATCGGCGCTATGTCTCCTTTCGGGAAGCGGTTATTTATTTATCCGTCACTTCGCTGTTTATCCCCCGGCAATTTCCCCCCTCACCGGAGATTTACAAAGCCGACGGCATACCTGTATTGACCTTAGAAAACGGAGAGCAAATCTTCTTAAATCCGAACCAATCCCCTCTTATCAGGCCACAGACAGCAGCCAATCTTCAACTCGACAGTATTGTCCAATCCATCCGATATTTACCGACTGAAACTCCCGGATACGATTCTACTTTATCCTATCATTCACTCGAGATCCCCAAAGGAGGCGAATACAGGTTACAACTGGCCGACGGAAGCCGGATATGGTTGAATTCGGAATCTAGTCTCCGGTATCCGGTAAAATTCGGCTTACACCGACGCGAAATATTTCTGTCCGGCGAGATCTATCTGGAAGTAGTACCCGATACCCAACGCCCTTTCATCGTACACACCGCCAACCGGACTATAAAAGTTTTAGGAACCCGGTTCAACGTTCGCAACTATCCGACAGACAGTCTTTGGAGTACGACTTTAGTCGAAGGGAAAATACAAATCGGCCATAACGACACCACCTATATCCTAAAAAAAACCCGGAGAACAGTATACAGCATCCCGCCAAGAGGGACGTCCACAGATTTCTTCTGTCAATCCCGCCTTATATACCTCCTGGATATCCGGTAAAATCATTTTTTTCACAACGAACGTTTGGAAGAAATCATCCGGCAATTACAACGCTGGTATGATTTCGAAGTATTCTATACCGATCCGCAACTGAAAGGTCTCCACTTCGGCGGAGCAATCAACAAATACAACTCCTTCCAGGTGGTGTTGAAATACCTGGAACGCACAGCCGACCTGCATTTCGACATACAAGGCAGAGAACAGTGATCGTCCGGGGAAACCCCATTCCCGATACCACCTCAATTACTAACAACTTAATATCTAATGTATGAAAAAAATCAAATGAAAGTAAAAAAGAAATCTCCTGCTATGTAGCTGGTTGAGTTTCTTCTTACTGATCAGTGTGCTTCCTGGCAATGCCTCGGTCTTTGCCCAGCAGGAAAAAACTCGCTCTCTCATCGACACAGCTGACAGTAAGGGAAATTTTCGATGCTATTTCCTCCCAACTGCGTTATGATGTATTCTACAATGGCGAACAACTCGACCTCAACCGGAAAGTAAAAATTCGCACAACAAGTCCTGAATCTCGAACAGGTTTTAGACGCGGTTGCCAATAATCGGTTCAAATATACCCTGGAAGACCGAACCATCATCCTGACTCCGTTAACTACTCCCCAAACCGTAAAATAGCGTTACCCTGACCGGTCAGGTAACCGACCAGAGCAACACTCCTCTTCCGGGAGTGACAGTCCTGGTAAAAAGGCACCAAACTAGGAACATCAACCGATCCCGAAGGAAACTTCAAATTGTCTCTGCCCCAACAAGAAAACACCATTCTGATCTTCTCTTTTTATCGGTATGGAAAGTCAGGAAGTCCCGGTCGGCGATCCTAAAAAACCGATCAAAGTCATTTTAAAAGAGACGGCAGAAAATTTGAAAGAGGTGGTCGTGACCGGAATTTTTACCCGCAAAAAAAGAAAGCTTTACCGGTTCTGCTTCCACTTACACCGCATCCGAACTCAAAACGGCAGGTACTCAAAACATTTTGCAAAGTCTGAAAACCCTCGACCCTTCTTTTTGCCATTCTGGACAACACCTTATACGGCTCCGATCCGAACCGCCTGCCGAATATGGAAATCCGTGGGAAATCGAGTATGCTGGGTATGCGTGACGAGCTCGAAGCCGATCCGAACCAACCGTTGTTCATCCTCGACGGCTTCGAATCCTCCTTATCTGTAATCAACGATATGGATATCAACCGCATCGCTTCGATCACCATCCTCAAAGACGCCGCCTCGACAGCGATCTACGGATCGAAAGCAGCCAACGGGGTAGTCGTTGTCGAAACCGTCAAACCACAAGCCGGAAAACTGATGGTCAGTTACAATGGAAATGCCAATATTTCGATGCCCGATCTCAGTAGCTACAACCTCATGAATGCAAAAGAAAAACTGGCTTTCGAAAAATTAGCCGGGAAATACACCCCTGCTTCCTGGTCGGCGACAAGTGAATTCGAACTACAGAAATTATACAATCAAAAATTAGCCGAAATCGAAAGCGGGATAGATACCTACTGGCTGACAGAACCTTTACGGGTGGGAGTCAATCAGAAACACTCCCTCTATATCGAAGGAGGAGAAGGCAGTTTCCTGTTCGGTATCGGAGCCGGCTATAACGGTATCAGCGGAGTCATGGAGAAATCCAACCGGGAAGTTATCAGCGGAAATATCGACCTGATCTACCGTATCAAAAATTCCAGTTCTCGAACAAATTTTCGATGACCAACACCAAAATCAAAAAATCCGATCGTTGATTTCAGCGAATATGCTGCCGCCAATCCCTACTACAAAAAAAAGAGACGAAGAGGGAAATATCGGTAAATGGCTCGAAAACAACGATTATACCAAAGCGGCCAATCCGTTGTGGAATGCCTCTCAAAACAGTCGTGACGAAGGCAAGCAACTCGCTTTATCCAACTATTTCGTGGCCGAATACACTCCCCTCGAAGCACTGAAAGTACGGGCCCGCTTCGGCATCAGCTACGGCAACGACGATACAGAAAAATTCATCTCCCGCAACGACACCCGCTTCGATACTTATGAGATCCTCAAAAAAGGGACTTTCAATACCACCAATACCCGAAGTAACCAATACGAAGGCGAGCTATCGGTAACTTTTGCCAAAACTGATCGGCCGTCATCGTCTCAATGCCGTCCTCGGTGGTAACCTCAACAGTAACAAAACGCTGACACAAGGCTATAGTGCTCAAAGGATTCCCGGAAGGTGATTTCGTATACCCCTCTTTCTCGAACGGTTATCCGGAGGGAGGAAGCCCCTACCTATTACGAAAATACTTCACGGTCGATGAACGGCTATTTCAACCTGGGGGTATTCTTTCGATGATCGTTATCTGATGGATTTCAGTCTGCGCGAAAACGGCTCTTCCGTATTCGGAGCCTCCAAACGCTATATCGGTACCTGGTCTGTCGGCTTAGGCTGGAACCTGCACAAAGAGAGATTCATTGCAGATCACCTCACCTGGATCGATTTCCTAAAACTGAGGGCCTCGATCGGTAACCCCGGCAACCAAAACTTCAGTTCGTCGAAAACACTGACGACATTCAATTTTCAATTGGCCTCTATGAATTATTTCGGTATGGGAGCCGTACTGAATCAGCTCGGTAACCCCGACCTCGACTGGCAGATCACCCTGGACAAAAATATCGGTATCGATATGACATTGATCGATAAACGCCTGAATATCACAGCAGATTATTACCACAAAGTAACCGACCCCTATTGATAAACATCAGCATGCCCCTGTCTTCAGGGACAAGCAGTTACCTGACCAATATGGGAAAACAGATTTCCCAAGGCTTGACGCTTTCCGCTTCCTATTACATCATACAGAAACTGGATCAACGTTTCTCCTGGCTCGTCCGGGGTAACCTGAGAACCCAGAAAACCAAACTCGATAAGATCGGAAATAAACTCGACGAGCTCAATAAATCCGGCCAGGGCCACAACACGGTCAGATATTACAACGGAGCAGACCCCGACGATATCTGGGCCGTGAAATCGGCAGGGATAGATCCTTCTACAGGTCGGGGAATTATTCTACGACAAAGAGGGCAATTACACCTACGACTTTTCTTATGACAACGAAGTGATCTGTGGAAATACCCGGCCCAAAATCGAAGGAGTGATCGGGACTTCTCTCAACTACAAAGGGTTCTCTGTCAGCATGAATTTCAGATGATACCAGACAGGTGCCAGCGTATTCAACGAGGCCTGGTTTAACAAAGTCGAGAATATTTCCGTCAGCGGTTTGAATAAAAACCAGGATAAACGGGCTTTGTACGAAAGATGGCAAAATCCGGGCGACAAAGTACGCTTCAAAGACATCGCGAATGCAGCCAGTACGCCGATGTCTTCACGCTTCATTCAGAAAGAAAACGTCCTGAGTATGGAATCCGTTTATGTCGGTTACGAATTTTATGAAGGCTGGATCAAAAAAAAATAGGTCTGAGCAATCTAAAGATTCAAGCCTCCATGCGCGATGTTTTCAGAGCTTCCACGATCAAATCCGAACGGGGAACTCTCTATCCGTTCGCACGCAGCCTCGAATTAGGACTTTCTTTTTAACTTTTAAATCCGAATACGATGAATTTCAAAACTCTAATATTACTAAGCCTCATTTTATTGGGAGGAATTTGTACGGGATGCGATCGCTTTCTGGATGTCCAGCCCAAAGATCAATATACTGAAAAACAACTTTTGGCGACCCGGGGGGGTACTATACTGCCATGAACGGTTTATACAACAACCTAACTTCCAATTCGTTATATGGCAAAAATCTCTCATACGAATTGATCGATGTCATTTCAAAAGATATGCTCCCCTGTCTGAAAGCACTTATCTGACCAGTCTGAATAGCTGGGGATATGCGGAGGAAAATGTCTCCAAGGCACTCGAGTCGACTTGGGCCACAGCCTACACGACCATCCTGAATCGCAATGTCATCCTGGAAAATCTGGCTACGCAGCAGGGGCATACTGTCCCCGGCCGAAACCAATCTGATGAAGGGAGAATTACTGGCCCTCCGGGCTTTTCCTTCATTTCGACATGTTACGCTTATTCGGCCCCCATCTATAAAGAGGATCCTTCGGCCCCATCCATCCCTTACAACGAATCGGTAAAAATCATGAACCTTCCCCTATTATCAGCCGACTCGATCGTTCACAACAAGATCATGCGCGACCTGGACGAAGCCGAAAACTATTGGCCAAAGACCCGGTCATCCCGGAAGGCCCTATGGCCTCCGCTTTGGAAAGATGAAAACGAGGTATATCTGCGTTACCGCCAATTACGGATGAATTATTACGCTGTGTTGGCCTTAAAAGCCAGGGTATACCTCTATGCCGGCGAGAAAGACAAAGCTTTTGCAAGCAGCCTATAAACTCCTGAAAGATAAGACGGTATCGGAATGGTTTCCCCGGTAGATCCCAACAAACTACTGGCTAACAATGTCGATCCCGACCGGGTATTCTCTACCGAAGTCCTGATGGGGATATACATGAAGAAACGGGGCGATATCTATACCTACAGTTTCGATGCAGAAAATGCAGGAAACAATTTTTACAACCCCGTAACTCATTCGTCGACGGCAATCTGTTTGCAGGAGAAACCCAGGATTACCGCTATCAATCCCAATGGGCTCAGGCGACGAGTATCGGAGTCACGGGTCATATATTCACCAAGTACAAAGCCATTCAGGACGGAGATGCTAAATTATTCTACAGCAGCTTCATGCCATTGATCCGCTTAAGTGAAATGTATTATATCGCAGCCGAATGCGAACCCAAGGTATCGGATGGCAACAGCTGGCTCAACCAAATCCGCACTCTGCGGGGCCTGCCCGAAATAACCATTACAGACGAAAATGAGCTGATGAGCAAACTACGTATCGAATATCTCCGTGAATTTTTGGGGAGAAGGCCAGATTTTCTTTATGTACAAACGGCTGTTCGTCAACATCCTGAATACCGAAAATGGGCACAACACCTCTACTTATGGGGCCAGTGCCGCCCGTTACGTCCCCCCATGCCGGCCAAAGAAATCGAAAACCGTTAAAACAGCATATTATGAAAACGAAAAAAAATACTCTATCTCTTTCTTCTGCCTCTGATATTTACAGCTTGTGAGACAAAAGATATTCCGGTCTACACCTCGGACGATGCCGCTCTCTATTGGCCTTTTTCAACGGACTGCTTCCTATATATGGGGAAGCACCACTGTCACCTATTCCAACAGCACCGAATTCACTTTTGCCGGAGCAGCTGCCGAAAAAAACAGTGTCACCTATTCGGCCGAAGTACGTACGATGGGAAATGTCACCGACTACGACCGCCCTTTTAAAGTGGAAATCGATAAAGAAATGAGTACCGGAATCCAAGGCGTGCATTTCGATACGAACCTCGACACGTTAAAAATAAAAAGCCGGCAAGAGTAATGCCTATGTGCGAATCACCTTTTACCGTACGCCCGATTTACTCGACAGTACCCCTTACAGTCGTTCTGCACCTTATAGAAAACGAACACTTCAATGCCCGGATCGACGAATACAAAAAACGAACCAATGGAACTCCAGCAGCGAAAACCTGGACGGTACCCGGTATACGTTCAAATTCAACGAACAATATTCCGAACCGACTTACTGGTCCTGGTTCGGTGAAGTTTCCTCGGTCCCTGGACGCCTCAGAAATACATCGTTGTCAATTCGGTCATGGGCTGGACAGTGAACGATTGGTCGCAAGCCGGGCAGGCCGGGCGAAAGTCTCTTACGGACGCCTCGGATTCGCCGCCAAAGCTGTTCGTAATTACCTTCAGGAACAAGCCGATAACGATACCCCCGTAAAAGATAAGGACGGTTCCTACATGCAACTGGCCGACGGTTATACGGTCGACTATTCCCGATATGAATAACAACCGAAACATAAAATAACATTGAAAATCAAAATTCTATGAAACGATACAAACTATTCGTCCTCCTGTTCATTCCCCTGATCAGCTCGTGCTTCGACGACAAAGGAAATTACGATTATCATGAAGTGGCAGAAATCACGATCGAAGGTCTGCCGGAATTATTGGAAGTCGTCGGGGGAGCCGAACACATTGTGGCCGCCCCACAGTCAAATCTTCTCTGGAAGGAATCATTACAGAGGATAACCCGAACTTCACTTTCACCTATAAAATGGAACTGAAAAGCGGAGGTACGATCGTAAACGGGGCATATTGGGGAGTAACCCTGAATAAAAACGGCCGAAAGGATGTGGATACGCTGGCTACCTTTGCAGCCAATACTTACTTATGTATGTTTATCGTCACCGATATCAGAACCGGCAGGGAGACGGCAAAAACTATTCGACATCAAAGTCACCTCCCCCACTTACGAAGGCTGGATGGTACTCTGTAACGAAGGAGCTCAAAATCGTGTCCGGCTGGATATGATCTCCGTACTTTCTAAAGAAAGAACACTCCCGGCCTACGACCTGCTCGCCTCCCTGGGACTTCCGGAGGTGACAAACGCCCGTATGCTCGGTTGGGCCCCAGCCGTTTCGCCAATCCGGGAGATGTCATTTACCTGATTTCAGAAAAAGGTTCCTATCTATTGGACCAGGAAACATTCAAAACAGACGAATCCTGGAATATAAAAGCCGTTGATTTTATCATACCTCCTGCAGAGACGAAGAACCTGTTTATTACATCTCCCTGAATTCGGGTAGCTCGTATGGAGGTGAGGCGAACTTTTTGTGTCACCGACAAAGGGAATGCTTATTGCCAGGCATTGGGTACAGCAGGTGCTGCTTTCGAATATCCGATCAATACTTCCGAACGTGGCCTGGCTCCTGAATTTAAAGTCGCCCCTTACGTAGGAGTCAGTATGGCACGCCCCGGCAATGGTAATACTGCCCTTTTTTACGACACCGATAACCGGCGTTTCGTCGGCTGGTCGACAGGAACTACCGACAACCCGAAACAAATCTATCTCCCCTGCAAGACCCCGAAGAGGCCCTGTTCAGTTTAAAACCGGGATGGAACTGATCTATATGGAAAGTACACGTTTTTCCAATGGTCTGGTGTATGCCATCCTTCAGGATCAAAACGGCCAACGCCACATTTATGGAATCAATATGGGAGGTAACGGATTCGTACAGGAATCGAAATATGAAAATTTACAAGCCCCCGGCTTCGATCAAGCCAGCCGGTTCGCTTTCCATTCCCAGTTTCCCTTTCTGTTTTATGCCGAAGGCAATAAGGTGCATATGTACAATCTGGCCACCAATACCACCTACGAATCGGTGATCACTCTGCCTTCGACATCCGAAGTCACCTTCCTGAAATTCAATCTTTACCAACAGCCCCCTCCTGACTCTGCTCAACGATCAATCGGAGGAATTTATGGCCCGGCAGTTCGAACTGATGGTCGGTTCATACGATAAAAACAACACGGACAATAACGGAGGTACACTGGGTTTCTATAAGATCGACGGAATAAACAATAAAGTCAGCAAACGGACAGAGTACAGTGGTTTTGCCCGGATTGCAGATGTAGTATACCGTGAACGCCGTTAAAACACAGGATATAAAAGGGACAGCTGCCTGACAACCCCATGCTGCGATTTGTTGTGATCAGCGTCCCTTTTTCAGAAAAAGATTGGCGGAACTAAAACTCCCGCCGCCCTACCCTTCAAGATACCGGATACAAAAAAGCCTTCGAAAGATAACTTTCGAAGGCTTTTGAGGTCGGTAGCAGATTTGAACTGCTGTACACGGTTTTGCAGACCGCTGCCCTAACCGCTCGGCCAACCGACCCTGTTGCGATTTTGCGATGCAAAGATAGGATGTTTTCGTCAACTTCCAAAATAATCTGCAAAATTATTTCTCCAAAGTCACACTCGTACACCGAATTTTTGCCCTCCCAGAAGGGGGATTCATCTTAGAAATCTTAATCTTAGCATACAGCAATTGAGGGAAAGCCGCATATAAGGCATCGAGCATTCGTTTCCCTACATGTTCCAGCAAATGAGACCGTTTCATCATTTCACGGGCAATAATCTCATAAGCCGTCTGATAACTTAAAGCATCCGTAATTTGATCGAAACAGCGGCTTTATCACAATTATAGTGCAAACAGGCATATACTTTAAATTTATTTCCAACAGTCTGCTCTGCCTCGAAACAACCATGATAGGCGCAAAAAACTCCATTTCTTCGATTTCAAGAATTCCAGTCATAAAATAAAAGATTAATTTATCCCACAAAAATACAGATAAAAGCAAAGGAAGAAAAAAGCGAACCTCCGAAAAATACCGGCAAAGAACATCGAAAATAAAAAAAAAGAGAGTAAAATAAAAATGAAAGGGCCGGTGAACCGACCCTTAAACATTTACTAACTACTAACCTAAACCATACAAACTTATGAAAAACAATCTTTTTTTTAAAGACAGGTGCAAAGGTAAGGACATTTCAGACAAATACAACAACCAACCAACAAATAAATGTTAATTATTTTGTTAATATATAGTTAAAATGTATATATATAAAATCAGAATCGATACAAAGGTTTCCGGCCTGCATAAATATGTGATATTCTGCCATTTTCAGAACAGACAAAAAATTATTTTCTGTTTTTTTCTAAAATATTTTTGCCAATATAAAAAATTCATCTACATTTGTACCCGCAATCAGGTAAGATCCGCACGGGCGCTTAGCTCAGTTGGTTCAGAGCATCTGGTTTACACCCAGAGGGTCGGGGTTCGAATCCCTCAGCGCCCACAAAAGGAAGTCAAAAAAGGCTTGGCTTCCTTTTTTATGTCCTAAATTTTCCGGGGGCCACGGTCATTTTTCCGGATAATCCAAAGGGCAGGTGATCCAATCGATATTTTTCCAACGGGAGAGTTCCTGTACCAGATCGAAGCCGGAACGGTAAAAATCGATGACCATTTTTTCAGGATTAGGATAATTCAAAGCATCCTCCAACGTAAAGAAGAACTCCTGTTTTTTCCGGTTTAAAGAAAGCTTTATCGGGCCGTAAAATTTATCGTTACCTTGAAGATCTTTCACAAACGGATAAGGCATTCCATAAAAAGCCGGTTTCGGAAAATTCGGATCACCGGGCCAAAATCCACATTCATAGCATTTTTTCATCAAAAGCATATTGCATCACCTTATCCTCTCTGCCCCAAGGTGCGGCCTCACCGCTATACACCAGACACGACAAATCCATCGTACCGAAATAATAAGCCGGACAAGTCACTTTTCCCCGGAAAGGGGCGAGAAAACGATTCAAGGCCCGATCGGCAAAAAGCATATTATCCAGCCACAACAACACTGCTTCCTTCTGATACGACCGATGTTTCCCGTCTTTATCCAGATCGACAGGATCATAAAATTCCTGTGATTTCACATCGATTCTGGCCGGCACATCGATTTGTTTCAATGCCGCCATAAACTGCCGGTAATAGTCTCCGACACTCTTCCGTCCTCCAAGGCCACCTTTTCGGTTTTTCCGTTGTAATTCCGGAAGACCACCTGATCTTCGCGGAAATCGAAATTAATTTCAAAGGCACAGGTGCCTCAGGAACGATTCCCGTCGAAATCCCGTCCAGGGTGAGATATTGCCTGATATGCGCCCATTCTGGCCGTTTCGCCCGATACAGCAATTTCACTTTACCACTCATTTGCAACAACATATTGTAAAGTATCGGCTGTATCTTGCCAGTCTGTATAATTCAAAAAGTCCATGGCTTATATATCATCTGTCAGTGAGTTTATCGTTACCCCGAAAAAAATGGTTCTGTATTTAATACAATTTAACAGGACCATGGTAAGGGAAGAAACTTTCCTCCGAAAAAATCCGTTATACCGGGATAACGATTGTAGGGGCACAAAGCCAGTGACATTAAATTCAGGACACAATGAAATACTATTTTATATTTTGCTTGTACCTTATTTTTATTTTACCCTTATCCGCCCAGGAAAGAAAAAGAACGTCCGCAATTCAAACTCGGAGGAGCCTTAAGGTTCAATTATAACTTTTCGGATTGGAACTCAGGACATCGCGACCGGGGGAGGCGATCTGGGTTACGATGTGTTTATGCTTCGTCCGACAGCCTCTTACAAAGGTTTTCTGCTGGATGCCGATTGCCGGTTTTACAGTACGGCTTTCGGTGGATTTATGCTCAAATACGGGTTGGATCGGGTATCGGTTTTTCTGAAAAAAATCACCTCGAAATCGGTTTGACTAAAGTGCCTTTCGGACTCCAACCCGGAAGTGGTAACAACTTTTTCCTCCAAATCTCCTATTATGTCGGTCTCGAAGACGATGCCGATATGGGGGTTAAATTCGTTCATTCCGACGAACATTGGAAATATGCCTTAGCTTTTTTTTCAAAAATGCCGATGAACTGTTGTTCGGAGCAAATTCCGAGACTTCCGACGATCGTTATGGTTACGATGTGGCCGGCAGGAACAAAGAAATCAACCAACTCAACGCACAACTGATCTACAAATACGGCAATCAGGTCGAACACCAGGTCGGATGCTCCGCCGAATTCGGCCAACTCTACAACATCGATACCCGAAGTAACGGTTCCCATTTCGCCTTTGCCCTACACTACATGTTCGACTGGCACCGCCTAAATTTCAAAGCCCAGGTATCTACTTATGCCATGTACCCCAAAAAATGCTCCCCCGGAGAAGACCGGAATCTGGTCGTAATGACGGCTTACGGAGCTCCTTATCTGGTTGCTGCCAAAGCCAACATATACACCCTGAGCATTTCCCATACCTTCCCGATCGGTTGGAAATGTCTCGGCAACATCATGATGTACCATGATGTCGGCATTATCCAAAAATGGCATACCGATTTCAACAATAGTTTTCAAAATGTATACGGTTTTTTACTGAACATGGGTCCGGTTCAGACCTATATCGATTATGCGATGGGCAAACACCAGGCTTGGATCGGACCGGACCGGGACGCTTTCGGACCCGGAATCGGAAGCAATTCCTGGCATGCCCGTTTTAATATAAACATCGGTTATTATTTCTAAATCTGCCTCTGCTATGATTCTGGAACTATTTCAACTTTACGCCGATCGGTGGCAATTCTTTTTTAAAGCTCACCCTGCAACATCTGAAATCTCATTGATAGCCATCGTCGCTGCCTTGTGTATCGGCTTGAGCCTGGGAATTCTGATCAGCAGTTACCGTCGTTCGAGTAGCCTGGTTTTGGGACTGACAAACTTCATGTACACCATCCCTTCCATCGCATTATTCGGTTTTCTGATTCCCTTCTCAGGCATCGGAGACACGACAGCCATTTTTTGCCCTGACCGTCTATGCTTTACTCCCGATGGTCCGCAACACCTATACCGGTATCACCGGCATCGACCGGGAGATCATCGAAGCCGCCCGCGGGATGGGAAGTACCCCGTTTCAGATTCTTTATAAAATCCAGATTCCGCTTGCCTTTCCGGTGATCCTCTCCGGTCTTCGGAATATGGTGGTGATGACTATCGCACTTGCCGGCATTGCTGCTTTCATCGGAGCGGGAGGATTAGGTGTCGCCATCTACCGGGGCATCACGACCAACAATGGGGTGCTCACCGTGGCCGGCAGCCTTCTGATCGCCGTTTTAGCCCTACTCACCGATTGGGGTATAGGCTGTTACGAAACCCACATCAAAAAGAAACGCAAACTGATATGACCATGAAAAGAGATTTACTACTACTCCCCCCTGCTCGCCTTTTTTCTCCTGACAACAGCTTGCAAAGACAGGAAAAATACGATCCGTATCGCCACCAAACCGATGACCGAACAGTTCATCCTGGGAGAAATGTTAAAACTATTGATCGAACAAGATACCGGTCTCGCGGTAGAAATCACCAAAGGGATAGGAGGCGGCACCAGCAATATCCATCCGGCTATGTTAAAAGGTGAATTCGATATCTACCCTGAATATACCGGGACGGGGTGGCTCGTGGTATTGAAAAAGACAGTTTACTACCTCCGGACACCCTATACGAGACTTTGAAAAAAAAGAATACGAACAAAAATTCCATTTAAAATGGCTGAGTCCGTATGGATTCGACAACACCTACAGTCTGGCGGTCGGCGAACCTTTGGCTAAGAAATACGACCTGACCCGGTTCTCCGACTTAGCGCGCTATCCCGACCAATTTATTTTCGGAGCGGAATACGATTTTTTTCGAAATTCACGAAGGCTACGAAGCCCTCTGTCAGTATTACGACCTGAAATTCAAAAAGACCCGCGATATGGATATCGGATTAAAATACGAAGCCATTAAATCGGGGAAAGTCGATGTAATGAATATCTTTACCACAGACGGGCAACTGAATGGAGCCAACCTCACTGTATTGAAAGACGATAAAAACTTTTTTCCTTCCTATTACTGTACCACCGTCATCCGTGAAGAGACTTTAAAGGCACATCCCGAATTAGAACAAACGCTGGAAAAAATGAAAGGAATATTGACAAACGCCGAAATGGCCGAACTGAACTACGAGGTCGATATTGCCGGCCGACCGGAACAAACCGTCGCTGCCGATTTTCTGAAAAAGAAAAGGATTATTGAGATAGCATGAATGATATCATACGTTTCGAACAAGTGACGAAAGCTTACGGGGATCAGGTGATTCTGAAAGCATTCGATCTGAAGATCCGCAAAGGTAAAGGTGAATTTCTGACTGTCATCGGTAGCTCCGGAAGCGGAAAGACTACGATGCTCAAGCTTATCAACGGATTATCGGCCCCGACTCAGGGCAAAATATATATCGACGGGAAAGACATATCGCAAGAGAACCAAACTCTTCTACGCCGCAATATCGGCTATGTCATCCAGGAATCGGACTGTTTCCTCACATGACTGTCCGGAAAAATATCGCTTATGTACCGAGCCTGCTTAACCAGCACGACAAAGAACGTACCCGCAAAGCTGTAGAACGACTCATCGGAGTCGTCGGTCTGGAACAGGAAATGCTCGACCGTTATCCCTCGGAACTCTCCGGAGGACAACGCCAGCGAGTAGGAATTGCACGCGCCCTGGCCGCCAATCCTGACATCCTGCTCATGGACGAACCGTTCGGAGCCGTCGACGAAATCACCCGAAAAATGTTGCAGGCCGAAATTACCCGTATTCACCGCGAACTGGGAGTGACCATCGTTTTTATCACACACGATATCCGGGAAGCATTGACACTCGGAACCCGTATCATAGTTATGAAAGACGGGCACATCGAACAAGACGGAACACCGGAAGAAATCTGTAAACACCCCGAAACCGAATTCGTAAAACAACTGATCATGGATTGAGATGAGCTTACTTTTTTTATAGAGAACAAAATTTATTCATCCAAATAAATATATATTTGCTACATGAAACCGATGCGACTTATTTATATCTACCACAGTGGCTTTATTATTGAAAGCAAAGAATTTGCCATTTTGATCGATTATTATCGGGATACCCCGGAGTTTTATGTACACCGGCACTTTTTGAAACGCCCCGGAAGGCTGTATATTCTGTCTTCCCATGCCCACCCGGACCATTTCAACCCGGAAATACTCTCCTGGAAACCGGAAAGACCGGACATCCGGTATATCCTGTCCGAAGATATCCGCGACAGCCAAAAAGCGTGTTTTCACGATGCCATTTTCCTAAAAAAAAAGGAGAAGAATGGAACGATGATCTATTAAAAATCAAAGCCTTCGGTTCTACCGACATCGGCATTTTTTTCTGCTCGATGTCGCAGATAAGCGCATTTTTCATGCCGGCGACCTGAACAACTGGCATTGGGAGGAGGAATCCACCCCAGAAGAAATCAGAGAAGCCGCAAACTTTTTATCATCAGGAACTGGAAACTCTGGCCCGGGAAACCGACTATGTCGATTTAGCCCTTTTCCTGTCGATCCGCGTTTAGGCAAGGATTACACCCGGGAGGCCGGGAATTTGTCGACCGGATCCGTACCCCGCAATTCGCTCCTATGCACTTTTGGGAAAAATACGAAAAAGCGAATGCTTTCCGGGAGTATGTCGAAAAGCGTGGCGGAAGATTTCTGGCGATCGGAAAACCAGGAGAAGAAAAAACGATAAACTAATTTAATTTTACACAATGGAAATAAAAAGGAAGATTCGATCATTTCAATTTCAATGTACTGGATTTAGAAAAAAGTATCCGGTTTTATGAAAAAGCTTTGGGATTGAAAGAAGTACGGAGGAAAACCGCCTCCGACGGTTTCTTTTATCCTCGTCTATATGGGAGACGGGGAAACGTCTTTCACCCTCGAATTGACCTGGCTGCGCGATCGGAAAGAACCTTACGATCTGGGAGAAGGAGAGTATCACCTTTGCCTGCGTGTCCCGGGGAGATTATGATAAAGTGAGAGCATTCCACAAAGAAATGGGATGTGTATGCTACGAAAATACCGACATGGGCCTCTATTTTATCTGCGATCCCGATGGATATTGGATCGAAATATTACCTCTATAGGTACATCGAAACAGAACACACTTCACCCGGATTTCCGAAAATTCGATGAAATCCGGATACTAATTATGCATAGGCTCCCGACGATTACAACGTCATTTTCCACTTTTTCGTGTTTAAATTCAGAAGGAAAAATATACTTGTTGTTAAATTTCAGCGTGTGACGTCAAAAAAAATTGCCGGATATTTGTTATTCGAAAATATTTCCTTTAGTTTTGTTTTTGTTATGAAGATCGAAAGGCAACATATTATTCTGAATTGCCGGACTGTTTGTCAGCCGGAGGATCGGATTTTGTCTGTTTCGTTCTCTGCTGTTTCTATTATTTACCACTACAACAACAACTATTACCCCTATGGGGGGTTTAAGTTGTCATATCACCAATCTGTATATCCGTATATTATTCCGGCCGAGGCTGCCGGAGGTTGGCTTTTCAGGATTCTAATCTAAAGTTTATCGTTTAAAAATTTCAAAAGGTATGTTAGTCATGAAATTCAAGGGTGCTGTCCTTCAGAATCAGGAAACCCTGGCAGAAATTAAAAATAGAAATAAAAGAGCAGAATTGTTGTAGTATTGTAGTGGTATCGGCTTTAAAGGGCGTGATGCCCCGTTTGCGGCAGTTGTATGGGTTGAGTTTGCGGAGAGGAGCAGGATTTGAAAATGAGTTCAATGAATTAAAACAGGTTCATGAACAATTGGCTTATGAGCTTTTAGCCGGACGGAAGCTCGAAGAGTATAAAGTTGAATTGCAGAAGGAATTGAACGATTTGTACGGTATTCTGCATCATGTCGGAGTATTGCGTGAATCTTCTCATTGTATGAAGGATTATATCCTGGCTAAGGGAGATATTCTGGCTTCTCTGTTGTTCAGCAAATTGTTCGATCAGGCGGAATGGCACGATTCACGTAATTTTATGCTGACGGATGGGAATTTCGGTGCTCCGGAAGTGTTGTGGGAAGAGAGTTGCCGGGCTGCCCGGCAGGAATTCAGGGGGCTTCGGGGAATGGCCGTTGTTCCGGGGTATTGCGGGAAGACCGAAGCAGGTTACACCATCTCTATGGGAAGAGTAGGGCTGTCACTTACAGCTGCAGTCCTGGAGGCTGCTTTTCAACAAGTGAAAGTGGCCTGATGCCCTATAGACGGCAGAAAAGCATTTTTAAAACAATTTGTCCGGAACTCCATGAATTGAAGAAAATCCTTCTAACTTTGTGATATTTAACAGAACACAAAATCGGTTGTATGAAAAGTTATTCGTGGATTCTAATTCTGGTATTGTTCCTGAGCGGATTCTCTTCCTGTCATTCAGACGCGGAAAGATATAAAGATATTTTGCGGGAAGGTTCCTGGTATGTTTACGATATCGATTATTCTTATAAGCTGTATGATGATTTCGAGACGCCGGAATTATTCGATTTTTTCCATTATTTGCTGGATGAGAGAAACCTGTTGTTTTTGCCGGGAGATGAGCTGATGTTTTCCAAAAAGAAGGATCGATGTCAATTGTCCGGACGGCGATCGGTTCGGTTACGATTATTACTACAGTGGTGATTATATCCGGATCGGCCGGGACGGTGATTATATGGATTTGTTTCCTCAGGGGGATATGAATGCTCTGACATTGACTCTCGATCGGATAGGGTTGGAGAATTTGTTGTCGTACTGGGCGCCAGTAGATGAATATTATGCGCTTATTTGCTGGAGGCAGCTTACCGTAATCTGTATGATTTTCACATCACTTATCATTTGCAGCGTCCTATCCCGGAGATGGCGCAGGTGATGCCGGGGATATATATCGGACCGATGTACGACGGGAATCAGCAACTGATGAATGAAGCCGCTACGGTCAATCTGTTTTGGGAGAAAGGACAGATGAATATGACCCTGGACGATAAAGTGATCCTGGAAGACGAGAATGGTCCGGGACCTCAGTTTTATGTCGATATAGCCGGGCTACAGGTCGATAAAGGACGTACGCCGGGAAGTTATGTGTTTACCGGAGAGCAATCGTTTACCGATCGCCAATACGGACCGGTGGAAGTCCGGATCAGGGAAGGGCGTTATAATGCTGCGGGGACAGTGGCTGTGTGGCTGGAGATTGTCTGGAATGAAAATGTATATGAGCTGGATTTCCAGAAAGGAGTACGGCAATGGGATTTCCAGAGTTTGAAAGTCAAATCGTCGGAAAAAAACGATCATTCTGAAAAAAAATAATGGTTTCGGCTTTGATATGAAAGGAATTGTTTTTGTCTTTGGGTTTATTGATCGGGGTGGAAAGTTCCGGGCAGTTGGTCAGGCGTAAGGATTATGATCTGGCGGTGGCCCTGCAGGCCGGTGGCGGAACGTCGGTGGGAATTCCTTTCCGCGATGTCCGGATGTTTGTTGTGCCGGTCGGTGGATTGAAGATGACTATTCCTTTTACCCGGAAATGGTTTTTGGGTACGGAAGTCAATTATGCAGACCATCGGTTCGATAGCCGGTATGCCCCAGGGGGAAAATACAGACCGGAAGCAGAAGGTACGGTTTCGGCTAAAGGAACTACAACTTCCGGTATATCTTAAATATATGCTGAACTGTTACCGGGCATCTTTGCTTTTCGGTGGATATGCCGGTTATTATTTTCAAAATAAATCCGGGGTATCGGGACCGGATCCGGCTGTCGCTTTAGACGATGAAACGGAGAAATGGAATGCCCGGCCTGACTTTCGGCTATGAATACCGGATCGTGAAACATCTGAATGTGATGTGCCGGGTGAGTGCCGGCCTGAATGATCTGATGCATTCCAGGGGAATTTCGGGTAAGAATGTATTTCCTTTACAAGCCTGTATAACCGTTAGTTATGATATTTTCCGGGTAGGAGATTGTGGATGTGATTAAAGGGGTAAAGAATAAATGACGAACTTTAGGAAACCTTTTTTCCGTAGAAAGATAAAAAAGTTTGTTTTATGAAAGAGTTGTTATTGAAATTAGTAGCTTCTGACCGGAAACATCTGGACGGAGCTTTACTTTTCCTGCGTTTGTTTATAGGAGGAATGATGTTGAGTCATGGGTGGGCGAAATTAGCGTCCTTTTCGACTTTAAGCGCTACTTTTCCTGATCCTTTAGGCGTGGGTAGCACCTTATCGCTCCTATTGATTCTATTTGCAGAGGTGGGGATGTTCGTGTTTGCTGATCTTCGGGTTAATGACCCGGTTGGCTGCTCTCCCTTGATGTTCGGAATGCTGATGGCTTTTTTCGTTATTCATGGTGCCGATCCTTTTGCAGTGAGAGAGTTGCCTTTACTTTATCTGGGCGTGTATGTATTTTTGCTGTGGGGCGGAGCCGGCAGCTATTCCCTGGACGAATGGATCCGGCGAAGGATTATTCACCGGGAGATTGCTCGATAAGTGCCGGAACATCGGTAGTCCCGAGTTCTTCGTCTTCGACGATAAGCGTACGGGCAAAAAGCCAGTAAAGCAATAATACACAGATGACAATGACTCCGATAGTCAGCCAGATGTTATTTTTTCTTTTTTCATGTCTTTGATTTTTTTTATTTGAACGATGAAAGCTTATACTTGGTTGCTGGAAAATGACAAATCTTCATGAAAAAAAAGGCAGGATTTGTGTCAAAGGCCGATGTAAACATTTTTTTTGTTTCTGGCATAAGATTTGCCCTAAGCGGAGAATG
>VOFJ01002523.1_pt1 | contig 47460 bp, 60 predicted proteins | sample 5384081 | NCBI WGS metagenome assembly VOFJ01 (sample SAMN12384729, study PRJNA508395) | human gut metagenome | isolation source: healthy gut I | host: Homo sapiens
ATCAGTATGCTTCGTTCAGTTACGTATTTTGCTTATCACCAATGTTTGTGAGATTCCGAGTGAGAAGATCAAAAAGTGGACAATTGGCAAGCTATGAGTGGCAACAGTTGGACTACAAACTGAAAGATCTGCTGGATGCTCCGCTTTATGTGGATGATACTCCGTCTTTGTCTGTGTTTGAACTCCGGACCAAAGCACGTCGTCTGGTGCGTGAACATGGGGTGAGAATCATTATTATTGACTACCTTCAGTTGATGAATGCGAGTGGTATGGCATTCGGTAGCCGTCAGGAAGAGGTTAGTACGATATCCCGTTCGTTGAAAGGTTTGGCGAAGGAGTTGAATATTCCTATTATAGCCTTGTCGCAGTTGAATCGTGGTGTGGAGAGTCGTGAAGGTATTGACGGTAAACGCCCTCAGTTGAGTGACCTTTCGTGAATCCGGAGCCATTGAGCAGGATGCCGATATGGTGTGTTTTATTCACCGTCCGGAATATTATAAGATTTATCAGGATGATCGTGGTAACGACCTTCGCGGTATGGCGGAAATTGTGATAGCCAAGCATCGTAATGGTGCGGTAGGTGAAGTCTTGCTCCGATTCAAAGGTGAGTTTACACGATTCTCAAATCCGGAAGATGATATGGTTATACCGATGCCGGGTGAACCTGCAGGTGCCATGCTGGGGTCTAAACTGAATGCCGGTGCTATGCCTCCGCCTCCGCCGGAACCGGACTTTGTTCCGCAGGAAATAATCCGTTCGGTGCAACGGAAAGGGCCGTTGCCTTTCTAAAAACGTCTTTTGGGTTGAATAGAAATGACCGCTTGGTCAGATGAAAATGACCGCTTGATTGAATGCAAACGACCGCTTGATTTACTCTAATCGAGCGGTCGATTATTTTTATTAAATATAACTATAGGAGAACTCTGATGAGAACTGGTGGCAAAAATGACAAGAAAATACCTCTATCTGAGAATATATAATAGGAAAATAAATAATTGAATGAAATAAAAATGGAATTTTAAATTAGAATTATTTATTTTCCCATTATATGTATGAATACCCCTTTATTTTTTGCCACTTTGTCACCAGCCATGAATTTTCTCTCAAATCGTTCTATGTCAACCGAAAAATCTTATTAACTTTGCGAAACTTTTTGAGAAACAATAAAAATTTAATTATATGAATATCTCTTATAACTGGCTGAAAGAGTATGTCAACTTTGATTTGACCCCCGATGAAACGGCTGCTGCGCTGACCTCAATCGGCTTGGAAACAGGTGGTGTAGAAGAAGTGCAAACCATTAAGGGTGGTTTGGAAGGACTCGTAATCGGTGAAGTGCTGACTTGCGAAGAACATCCGAATTCCGACCATTTGCATATCACTACCGTCAATCTGGGAGACGGCCAACCTGTACAGATTGTATGCGGTGCTCCGAATGTAGCTGCCGGACAGAAAGTAGTGGTTGCCACTTTGGGTACCAAACTTTATGACGGCGATGAATGCTTTACTATCAAGAAGTCAAAAATCCGTGGTGTAGAATCTACAGGGATGATTTGTGCAGAAGACGAAATCGGTATTGGTACCGATCATGCAGGAATCATCGTGTTGCCGGCTGAAGCTGTTCCGGGGTACTCTCGCCAAAGACTATTATAATATCAAGAGTGACTACGTACTCGAAGTAGATATTACTCCTAACCGTGCAGACGCTTGCTCACACTATGGTGTAGCCCGCGACTTGTATGCTTACCTGATTCAGAATGGCAAGCAGGCTACTTTGCAACGTCCCTCTGTAGACGGATTTAAGGTAGAAAATCATGATTTGGATATTGAAGTAGTGGTTGAGAACAGCGAAGCTTGTCCTCATTATGCCGGTGTGACCGTGAAAGGAGTGACCGTGAAGGAAAGCCCCGAATGGTTGCAAAACAAACTGCGTCTGATCGGCGTGCGTCCTATTAATAATGTAGTGGATATTACGAACTATATCGTTCATGCTTTCGGTCAGCCGTTGCACTGCTTTGATGCAGGCAAGATAAAAGGCAACGAGGTGATTGTGAAGACAATGCCCGAGGGTACTCCGTTCGTCACACTGGACGAAGTGGAACGCAAGTTGAACGAACGCGACCTGATGATCTGCAATAAAGAAGAAGCGATGTGCATTGCCGGTGTGTTCGGCGGACTGGATTCCGGTTCTACCGAAGCTACGACGGATGTGTTTATCGAAAGCGCTTATTTCCATCCTACATGGGTGCGTAAGACTGCCCGTCGTCACGGTCTGAATACGGATGCTTCTTTCCGTTTCGAACGTGGCATCGATCCGAACGGAGTAATCTATTGTCTGAAACTGGCTGCCCTGATGGTGAAAGAACTGGCCGGTGGTACTATCTCATCCTGAAATTAAGGATGTTTGCGTTGCAGCTCCACAAGACTTCATGGTAGAACTTTCTTATGAGAAAGTAAATTCGCTGATTGGTAAAGTGATTCCCGTGGAGACAATCAAGAGTATTGTTACCAGTCTGGAAATGAAAATAATGAATGAGACAGCTGAAGGACTGACATTGGCTGTTCCCCCTTATCGGGTGGATGTACAGCGTGACTGCGACGTCATCGAGGATATTCTACGTATCTACGGATATAATAATGTAGAAATCCCGACTACGCTGAACTCCAGTCTGACTACCAAGGGTGAGCATGATAAATCAAACAAATTGCAGAATCTGGTTGCTGAACAGCTGGTAGGTTGTGGCTTCAATGAAATTCTGAATAATTCTCTGACTCGTGCCGCTTACTACGACGGTCTGGAGAACTATCCATCCAACCATCTGGTGATGTTGCTGAATCCACTGAGTGCCGATCTGAACTGTATGCGTCAGACATTGCTGTTCGGTGGACTGGAAAGTATCGCTCACAATGCAAACCGTAAGAATGCCGACTTGAAATTCTTCGAATTCGGAAATTGCTATTATTTCGATGCAGAAAAGAAGAACCCGGAAAAAGTACGTTGGCTACCTATTCGGAAGACTATCACTTGGGTTTGTGGGTGACTGGAAAGAAAGTTGCCAACTCATGGGCACACCCGGATGAAAACAGTTCGGTATACGAATTGAAGGCTTATGTAGAGAATGTATTGAAACGTTTGGGACTGATTTGCACAACCTGGTAGTTGGTAATCTGACTGACGATATTTTCGCTACCGCACTTTCTGTTCATACCAAGGGTGGTAAGCGTCTTGCCTCTTTCGGTGTTGTGACGAAGAAACTGCTGAAAGCATTCGATATAGATAATGAGGTGTATTATGCCGACTTGAACTGGAAAGAACTGATGAAGGCTATCCGTTCAGTGAAGATCAGCTACAAGGAAATCTCCAAATTCCCTGCAGTGAAGCGTGACTTGGCATTGTTGCTCGATAAGAACATACAGTTTGCCGAAATCGAAAAAAATCGCTTACGATACAGAAAAGAAACTGCTGAAAGAAGTCGAACTCTTCGATGTATACGAAGGTAAGAACATCGAAGCAGGCAAGAAATCGTATGCTGTCAGCTTCCTGCTTCAGGATGAAACGCAGACACTGAACGATAAGATGATCGATAAGATCATGTCGAAACTCGTGAAGAATCTGGAAGATAAACTGGATGCAAAATTGAGATAAATTTAAAATTCACAATTCAAAATTAATACAAACCAATGGGAAGAGCATTTGAATATAGAAAAGCCGCAAAGCTGAAAAGATGGGGCCACATGGCTAAAACATTTACAAGACTGGGTAAACAGATCGCTATTGCCGTGAAGGCGGGTGGTCCGGAACCGGAAAATAACCCAACACTGCGTTCGGTCATCGCTACTTGTAAGCGTGAGAATATGCCGAAGGACAATATCGAACGTGCGATTAAGAATGCGATGGGTAAGGACCAGAGCGACTACAAGAGCATGACTTACGAAGGATACGGTCCTCACGGAATTGCTGTCTTTGTAGATACGCTGACTGATAATACGACTCGTACGGTAGCTGATGTACGCTCTGTATTCAACAAATTCGGTGGTAACCTCGGAACAATGGGATCATTGGCTTTCCTTTTCGACCATAAATGTATGTTCACTTTCAAGATAAAGGACGGCATGGATATGGAAGAACTGATTCTTGATCTGATCGATTATGACGTAGAAGATGAGTACGAACAGGATGACGAAGAAGGAACAATCACTATCTACGGTGATCCTAAGAGCTATGCCGCTATTCAGAAACATCTTGAAGAATGTGGTTTCGAAGATGTCGGTGGTGACTTCACTTACATCCCGAACGATCTGAAAGAGGTTACTCCGGAACAACGCGAGACTTTGGACAAGATGATAGAACGTCTTGAAGAATTTGATGACGTGCAGACTGTTTATACAAACATGAAGCCGGAAGAAGGCGGAAACGAGGAGTAAGCGGATTATGGAATATGTTTATAGAACCCAGGGTACTTGCAGCACAAACATCGAACTGAATGTAGAAGATGGAGTTGTGAAGGAAGTTGCCTTTTGGGGAGGATGTAACGGAAATCTTCAGGGACTTTCACGTCTGGTAAAGGGAATGAAGGTAGAAGAGGTTATCAAGAAACTTGAAGGAGTACGTTGCAGTGGCAGACCGACCTCCTGTCCCGATCAGTTGTGCCATGCACTGCATGAAATGGGATATTAACGGAAGTCTCCCTTTATAAAATATACACTGGCCTCTGGCAATTCATTTTGCCGGAGGCTTTTTTATTGTGCCGTATCTTTCCCTATTTGTCGGTATTTTGAACCAAAATCGACCTTTGGTCGTTATTTATAAGTATATTTGTGCTGAATAAACTATTATGCAATGATGAAGAATATTTTTCAAGACTTAAAACGGAAAGATCATAAACGCTATCTGGGCGGACTGGATGTTTTTAAATATATTGGTCCCGGGCTTTTGGTAACTGTCGGATTTATTGATCCGGGCAACTGGGCATCAAATTTTGCCGCAGGTTCCGAGTTCGGCTATTCACTTCTTTGGGTGGTCACCTTATCCACTATCATGTTGATTGTCCTTCAGCATAATGTTGCTCACTTGGGGATTGTTACGGGCTTTGCTTTCGGAAGCCGCTACGAAATATACTCCTAAATGGGTATCCCGTCCTATTTTGGGTACGGCGGTATTGGCGTCCATTTCTACTTCATTGGCTGAGATTCTGGGAGGAGCCATCGCATTGGAGATGCTGTTTGATATGCCTATTATGTGGGGGGCGGTGCTGACCACACTTTTTGTCTCCATCATGCTCTTTACCAACTCCTATAAAAAGATAGAACGTTCCATTATTGCTTTTGTCTCGGTGATCGGTCTTTCATTTATTTATGAATTGTTTCTGGTAGAGATAGATTGGCCGGCTGCGACGATGGGCTGGGTGACACCTGCTTTTCCAGAAGGAAGTATGCTGATTATTATGAGTGTCCTGGGAGCAGTTGTAATGCCACATAATTTATTCCTGCATTCGGAAGTAATACAGAGTCACGAGTATAATAAGAAAGACGATTCGTCTATTAAGAAAGTTTTGAAATACGAGTTGTTCGATACGCTTTTCTCGATGATCGTTGGCTGGGCAATTAACAGTGCCATGATTTTGCTGGCTGCTGCTACTTTCTTTAAAAGTGGTATTCAGGTGGAAGAATTGCAACAAGCCAAATCACTGCTTGAACCTTTGTTGGGCAGTAATGCGGCAATCGTATTCGCATTGGCTCTGTTGATGGCAGGTATTTCGTCCACTATAACAAGCGGAATGGCGGCAGGTTCTATCTTTGCAGGTATCTTTGGAGAATCATATCATATCAAAGACAGTCACTCGCAGGTAGGGGTGATCCTCTCGTTGGGAATTGCGCTGTTGCTGATTTTCTTTATCGGTGATCCTTTCAAGGGATTTACTGATTTCGCAAATGGTGCTGAGTATTCAGTTGCCATTTACGGTATTCCTGCAAGTAGGGCTGACTTCATCCCGAAAGGTAATGGGGAATTATGTCAATAGCCGTTGGAGTACTTTTGTATTATATGCTATTGCAGTCATAGTTTCGGTATTGAATATAATGCTGCTGTTTTCATAAAACGAACATAAATCTATAAACTATAAAATGATGAAGATTATTACTTATAATGTGAACGGGCTTCGTGCTGCTGTTTCTAAAGGTTTGCCGGAATGGCTGGAGCAGGAGAATCCGGATATTCTTTGTCTGCAAGAGACAAAACTACAGCCGGACCAATATCCGGCAGAAGTGTTTGAAGCTTTGGGATACAAGCATTATCTTTATTCTGCACAGAAGAAGGGATATAGCGGTGTGGCGATCCTGACTAAGCAGGAACCCGATCATGTGGAATATGGTATGGGGATAGAAGCTTATGACAATGAAGGGCGTTTTATCCGTGCGGATTTTGGCGACTTGTCCGTAGTCAGTGTTTATCATCCTTCGGGAACGAGCGGAGACGAACGTCAGGCATTTAAAATGGTGTGGCTGGAAGACTTTCAGAAATATGTGACAGAGCTGCGCAAGACTCGTCCGAACCTTATCCTTTGCGGTGACTATAATATCTGTCATGAGCCGATTGATATTCATGATCCTGTCCGGAATGCCACGAACAGTGGTTTCCTTCCCGAAGAACGGGAATGGATGACCCGTTTCCTTGCAGCGGGATTCATTGATTCTTTCCGTATGCTCTATCCGGAAAAACAGGAGTATACCTGGTGGAGTTACCGTTTTAACTCGCGTGCCAAGAATAAGGGCTGGCGAATTGACTATTGCATGGCCAGTGAACCGGTACGTCCGATGCTGAAAAGTGCCAGCATACTGAACGATGCCGTACATTCAGATCATTGTCCAATGGCTTTGGAAATAGAATAAAAACAGAAAATAGCATGGAAGATAGAATACAAAAAGCGGTGGAGCTTTTTAAGAGCGGATACAATTGCTCACAGTCTGTTGTGGCTGCTTTTGCCGATATGTATGGTTTCACACAAGAGCAGGCAGTGCGTATGTCAGCCTCTTTTTTGGCGGAGGAATCGGGCGGATGCGTGAGACATGCGGGGCTGCTTGCGGACTGTTCCTGATAGCCGGACTGGAAACCGGAGCTACCGAAGCGACAGATCGTGAAGGAAAAGCTGCAAACTATGCGGTAGTGCAGGAATTGGCTGCCGAATTTAAAAAACGCAACGGGTCGTTGATTTGCGGAGAATTGTTGGGATTAAAGAAAAAAGAGCCGATTTCGACTGTTCCCGAAGAACGTAATACTCAATATTATAGCAAACGTCCGTGTGCTAAAATGGTGGAAGAGGCGGCAAGAATTTGGGTAGAATACCTCGAAAAACACCCTAAATAAGGGGATAAAATGCTTTTTTATTACAAAATCAGCAAAAAAAAAAGATTCAATAAAGTGTTATATAACATAAAAAAATAACTATCTTTGTCCCCGAAATAAAATCTGAAAGCTTTTCGGGCCGGATGATTTTTAAAGCATGTCTAACTATAATTTCAAAAGCAAATGTTGAAAGAAAAAGCAGGTGTAATCGCAGGTAATATCTGGAATGCACTGAATGAAACAGAAGGAATGACTGCCAAGCAACTGAAAAAAGCAACTAAATTGGTTGACAAAGATTTGTTCCTCGGTCTTGGCTGGTTATTGAGAGAAGATAAAGTTTCTGCTGAAGAAGTAGAAGGTGAACTCTTCATCAAATTGATCTAAGCGAGTAACTCACTTAAGTTCAATAAAAAAATGCGTTGGTACATGATTATAATGTTATCAACGCATTTTTTTATATTCCGCCATTTACGTATCTTTGCACACCAAAAAGACAAAATAATAAGAATTCAGAATGAAGAATATACGAAATTTCTGCATCATTGCCCACATTGACCACGGTAAATCAACCCTGGCAGACCGCTTGCTGGAGTTTACCAACACTATTCAGGTGACTAACGGGCAGATGCTTGATGATATGGACTTGGAGAAGGAAAGAGGGATCACGATCAAAAGCCATGCTATCCAAATGGAGTATAACTATAAGGGGGAGAAGTGTCCTCAACCTGATTGATACTCCGGGGCACGTGGACTTTTCGTATGAGGTATCCCGTTCCATAGCCGCCTGTGAAGGGGCATTGCTCATTGTGGATGCTTCGCAGGGAGTACAGGCGCAGACTATCTCGAACCTTTACATGGCAATCGAGCATGATCTTGAAATTATCCCGGTCATCAATAAGTGCGATATGGCGAGCGCCATGCCTGAAGAGGTGGAAGATGAAATCGTCGACCTGTTGGGCTGCAAGCGTGAGGATATAATCCGTGCATCCGGTAAGACGGGAATGGGTGTGGAAGAAATCCTGGCAGCCGTTATCGAGCGTATTCCTCATCCCGAAGGTGATGAGGAAGCACCGTTGCAGGCATTGATTTTTGACTCTGTATTCAACTCCTTCCGTGGCATTATCGCTTATTTCAAGATTGAGAACGGAGTGATCCGCAAAGGAGATAAAGTAAAGTTCTTTAATACCGGAAAAGAGTATGATGCCGATGAAGTAGGTGTACTGAAAATGGAACTGGTTCCACGTAACGAACTTCGTACGGGAGATGTAGGTTACATCATTTCCGGTATCAAGACTTCGAAAGAGGTAAAGGTGGGAGACACCATTACCCATGTGGCTCGTCCGTGTGACAAGGCGATTGCGGGTTTTGAGGAAGTAAAGCCTATGGTATTCGCCGGGGTCTACCCGATTGAGGCGGAAGATTTTGAAGACTTGCGTGCTTCTCTGGAGAAATTGCAGTTGAACGACGCTTCCTTGACTTTCCAGCCCGAATCATCGTTGGCACTGGGCTTCGGTTTCCGTTGCGGTTTTCTCGGGTTGCTTCACATGGAGATTGTGCAGGAACGTCTTGACCGTGAGTTTGATATGAATGTGATTACTACGGTGCCTAACGTATCTTACAATATATATGACAAGCAAGGCAATATGAAGGAGGTGCATAACCCCGGTGGTATGCCTGATCCGACGTTGATAGATCACATTGAAGAACCGTATATCAAAGCGTCTATTATTACAACGACCGATTATATAGGCCCCATTATGACGCTTTGTCTGGGGAAACGCGGAGAACTTCTTAAACAGGAATATATTTCCGGCAACCGGGTGGAGATATATTACAATATGCCTTTGGGGGAAATTGTGATTGACTTCTATGACCGCCTGAAAAGTATTTCGAAAGGATATGCGTCGTTCGATTATCATCCCAATGGTTTCCGTCCTTCCAAGTTGGTGAAACTGGACATCATGTTGAATGGTGAACCGGTCGATGCGCTTTCTACGCTGATTCACTTCGATAACGCGTATGATATGGGACGCCGGATGTGTGAGAAACTAAAAAGAATTAATCCCTCGCCAGCAGTTTGAAATTGCTATTCAGGCAGCTATCGGAGCTAAGATTATAGCTCGTGAAACTATTAAGGCAGTTCGCAAGGATGTAACTGCGAAGTGTTATGGTGGTGACGTAAGCCGTAAACGTAAACTGCTTGAAAAGCAGAAAAAAGGTAAAAAACGAATGAAACAAATCGGTAATGTGGAAGTGCCGCAGAAAGCCTTCCTCGCCGTACTGAAGCTGGACTAAAAAATGAACCGCAAGCGATTTTTCAGAGAGTTATTCTGAACAAATCGGCTTGCGGTTAGTTTTTTAATACACCAGGTGATTGTTTTCTGTCTGCAGAGCTTTCCTTGGCAATCACCTTTTTTTGAAACAAACAACTATAAATATGAGAAAAGTTCTGTCTTTTTCGGGCTTCCTGATGTTGGGGCTCGTCATTTCACAATTCCTCCCGATGATAGCGGGAGAAGGATATGGAGCTGTTAAGGTCCTGTCGAATATACTACTTTTATGTATGTCTTAGTTTTATAATGATTAATGTGGGTCGGGGAGTTTGTGCTCGACAAAGTCCGCTGGGAAAAAAGTTATGCCGAGGATTATTTTATAGCGATGGCTACAGCAGCCATGCCTTGGTTCCTGATTGCTATCTATTATGTATTCGTGTTACTTCCGCCTGATTACTGGAACAGTTGGGAGGCTTGGAAAGAGAATCTGTTACTAAGTCGTTTTGCCGCACCTACGTCGGCCGGTATCTTGTTTACGATGTTGGCGGCTATCGGGCTAAAGTCCAGTTGGGTATATAAGAAGATTCAGGTCCTGGCTATTTTTGATGATCTGGATACCATTCTTTTGATGATCCCTCTTCAGATAATGATGATTGGTTTGCGTTGGCAGCTGATTATTGTGGTGGTTATTGTATTTATGCTGTTGTCCATTGGATGGAAACAACTGAATAAGTATAACGGCGGCAGGATTGGAAAGCTATTCTCTTCTATTCGGTTATCATATTTCTGGCTACGCAGATACTTTATCTCGGCAGTAAAGAGCTGTATGGAGAAGAAGGAAGTATCCATATCGAAGTGCTGCTTCCGGCATTTGTATTGGGTATGATTATGAAGCATAAAGAGCACGATACTCCTGTAGAACGAAAAGTCTCTACCGGAATCTCCTTCCTGTTTATGTTCCTGGTAGGTATGAGTATGCCTCATTTTATCGGAGTTAACTTTGCGGAAACTCATACAGGCACGCATTCGGTGACAGGCTCGCAGGAGATGATGTCCTGGGGAATGATTTTGTTCCATGTTGTCATTGTTTCTTTCTTATCGAATATAGGCAAACTTTGCCCGATGTTCTTCTATCGTGACCGGAAGTTGAGTGAGCGACTGGCCCTTTCCATTGGTATGTTTACTCGCGGAGAGGTAGGTGCCGGAATTATATTTATTGCACTGGGTTATAATCTCGGCGGTCCGGCACTTGTCATTTCCGTACTTACATTGGTGTTGAATCTTATTCTGACAGGAATATTTGTCCTTTGGGTGAAAAAAACTTGGCTTTAAGGAGCTATAGTGATTAAAAAATCCATATATTGCGAATCAAATACTATAAACACCTTTCATTATGACAATTTTGCGTACAATGCGAAATTTCTCGTCAATGAATATCGCGGCGAGTATCCTCTTGTTTGTAGCGGCAATAGCGGCTGCTATCATAGCCAATTCTCCGGTTGCTCCGGTTTATCAGGAGTTCCTTTTGCATGAACTTCATTTGCAGATCGGTGATTTTAATCTGCTTTCGCATGGCGGAGAGAATCTGCGGATGATCGAGTTCATCAATGACGGGTTGATGACCATCTTTTTCTTGCTGGTAGGATTGGAAATCAAACGGGAGTTGTTGGTTGGTGAGCTTTCTTCCTTCCGCAAGGCGGCGCTTCCCTTTATTGCTGCCTGTGGCGGTATGCTGTTTCCGGTGATTGTTTACATGTCAATCTGTCCTCCGGGCAGTGAGGGAAGTCAGGGACTGGCCATTCCAATGGCAACGGATATTGCTTTTTCGTTAGGGGTATTAAGTTTGTTAGGAAGCCGTGTGCCGTTGAGCCTGAAGATATTTCTGACGGCTTTTGCGGTAGTTGATGATATCGGAGGTATCCTTGTAATTGCTCTTTTTTTTATAGTTCGCATGTGTCGTATGGGTATATTCTGATAGCCGCATTGCTTTACGTTTTACTTTATTTTATAGGAAAGCGTGGGGCGACCAATAAGATATTCTTTTTAGTGATCGGTGTCGTTATATGGTATTTATTTTTGCAATCCGGTATTCATAGTACCATTTCGGGAGTTATTCTGGCGTTTGTTATTCCGGCGAAACCCCGTCTGGATGTCGGAAAATATATCGAGCATATTCGTCATACAATTGCAGGTTTCCCAGTGGTGGAATCGGGAAGTATCGTGTTGACTAATGAGCAGATTGCCAAACTGAAAGAGGTGGAATCTGCTTCCGACCGTGTTATCAGTCCTCTGCAGTCTTTGGAGGATAATTTGCATGGAGCTGTCAATTATCTGATTCTTCCGTTGTTTGCCTTTGTCAATGCAGGCGTTGTCTTTAGTGGCGGCGGTGAGTTGGTGGGAAGTGTAGGCATGGCAGTGGCAGCAGGGTTGCTGTTTGGTAAATTTGCGGGAATTTATTTCTTTACCTGGTTGGCTATAAAGATAAAACTTACTCCAATGCCGCCGGGCATGACTTGGAAGAATCTTTCCGGTATAGCTCTGTTGGGAGGGATCGGTTTTACGGTGTCGCTTTTCATTGCCAATCTTTCTTTTGGTGCAAACTACCCTGTTCTGTTGAATCAGGCTAAGTTCGGAGTGCTATCGGGGACTATTCTTTCCGGGTTATTAGGATACATTGTACTCAGGATAGTGTTACCTGCCCGAAAGCAGAAATAATTATTAGAGATCAGTCGTTCAGGCATATCGGATATTCATCAGGCGATATGCCTTTTTTATTGTATATATAATATAAGGTGAAAATGATATCTACTAATAATATTAGTTAAACAACTGGCTTTATTTAGTAGATTAACTAATAGTGTTAGTTGTTTGTTTGAAAAATAGTATTATATTTGTGCCATTGGAAGAACAATAAATATGTAGACTATGAAACAGATGAAACGATTGACCGTCAAAGAGGAAGAAATTATGCGTATATTTTGGGAACATGGACCTATGTTTGTTCGTGAACTTCTATCATTCTATGATGAACCGAAACCGCATTATAACACAGTTTCTACCCTTGTTCGAGGGCTGGAGGAGAAAGGTTTTGTGGGGTATAAAGCCTACGGAAATACTTATCAATATTATGCTCTTGTTTCGGAAAAGGAGTATAAGAGTTCGGCACTCAAAGAAGTGGTTTCCCAGTATTATAATAATTCCTATATCAATGTAGTGTCTTCTTTTATTGAAGAAGAAGGGATGTCTGTTGATGAACTAAAATCGCTGATAGAGTATATAGAGCAAGGTAAAAAGAAGAAGTAATCTCTCTGTGGTCTATCGGACAGATACGATTTTTATTCTATGGACAAACAACTTTTAATCTGAAAACACAATGGGAGCCTTTTTATTCTATCTGCTGAAATCCGGATGTTGCTTAGTGGTCTTTTATATTTTCTTTAAGCTGCTGATGAGCCGGAGTACTTTTTTCCGTTTTAACCGCATCACTTTGTTGGTTGGGTTGTTAGGATGTACTTTGCTTCCACTTATTGAGCTGACAACTACTGAGGAGACTTTTTTGCATACTCCGTTGTATGCCATTCACGAGATATTGCAAAGCACGGAGTCTGTCATTCTAAATCCGGAACAGATGGAAGATCCTATTCTTATATCTGAAAAGAATCCGGAAATAAACTCTTTGAATTGGATTCCTGTGACTTTTGGCTTTTATATATGGAGTGGGGGCTTTGGCGACATTTTATCTGGTTATCCATATCCACTTGCCGTTTGATTCAGTTGATTCGTACGTCAGAGAAAAAACGGTTTGGAAACTATGTATTATTAGTGATTCCTCAGCAGCCAACTGCTTCATTTAGCTGGGGTAAATATATTGTTATTTCAGCAGCTGACTACTCTCAACAGTCCGAAGAAATACTCCTCCACGAAACGATGCATTTACGAAATCATCATACTTTGGATTTATTGTTTATGCAGATATTCCTGCTTGTTCATTGGTTTAATCCTGTTGTTTGGCTACTAAAACGGGAGTTGCAGGAAATACACGAATTTGAAGCCGATAATGGCGTAATTAATACAGGCATCGATGCAACAGAATATCAACTTTTACTAGTGAAAAAAGCTGTTGGTACAAGGCTCTACTCTATGGCTTGCGGATTCAATCACTCTAAACTTAAAAAACGTATTACTATGATGTTAAAAGAAAGAACCAATCGGTGGGCACGATTAAAGCTGTTGTTTGCGGTGCCTGTGATGGGTGGTGCGCTTTATGCGTTTGCACAGCCGGAAGTGAAAGAAGTTCCGCGACAGATTCAGTCTGAACTTCAGCCAGAAAGAAGCGGATGATTATTCATCTTTGATGTTTTTTTTCAAAGAAGGGGGAGAGAGATACAGCAAGCTGGTTAATGGAGCGTATCCACCCTCTAAGATTAAAGCAAGACAGGTTCACTCCCTTTTTGTTAATAAACAAAATAGGGTGATGTTCGATAATGATGTATGTTCAGTGGATGAGTTGAAGTCTACTATTGTGAAGAATTTGATGAAATCCTGGGAAGAAAGTAAGAGGAAAGAATACCAAGTTATTTCTTTTCAGGTTGATCCGGAAGTGAAATTGCTGCACTCACTACTATACTCAAAGAAGTAAAAGGAGCATTTGAGCAAATTCGTGCTGATTTGTCTATTACATTGACAGATAAAAGTGAAGAAGCGTTGGACCGATTGTTTCCCGTTCTACTGTCGGAAGGTGCTGCGAGAAATTATGGATTGAAAGAGCTGTCAATGGAGGAGAAAATCAGTGGGATTGTGGTAACAATTCACACTTCGGAAGGGAAGGAAGTAATGAAAGATTTTACTTTAACGGAATTGAAACAGAAAGTCACTGCTGCACGTGCAAAGCAAGCTGATCCGGAAAGTTTGGTTATTGGCCTCAAGATAGAAAAGGGGTGTAAGATGGGATACGTGACGGATACCAAGCAGGTGCTAAGGGAATGTAGTGCATTGAAGATTAATTATTCAACTGATAACTAATTAGTTTATAAATAGTGTCACTATATAGCCCGCATAGTGACACTGTCCAATCAACATAGTGACACTATCCCGACCGGATAGTGACACCATCTTAAAAGGTCTATAATTTTTGTTTTATTCATCATCCCCGTCATCCGCTATCGGTAGAATTTTCTGACTTTCCTCATGGGGCAATTGCTCTACTTGGCGTAGTTTCCGTTCAATAGCGCGGGTTCTTTTTTCCCATCACTTCTTCCAGTTGGTCACCGGCACTTTGCAGGTTCTTCTGTACCTTTTCGAGTAGTCCTCCGAATTTGCTGAATTCAGTTTTAACTGCTCCCAAAACTGTCCACACTTCCCCGGTACGCTTTTGAATAGCCAGCGTGCGGAACCCCTTCTGAAGACTGTTCAATATAGCACCAAGGGTAGTTGGTCCCGTCACTACAATTTTATATTCTTTTTTGTAGCGTCTCTACCAAGCTTGTTCTTCGGATCACCTCTGCATAGATGCTTTCAAAAAGGCAGGAACATGATGGCAAAGTCTGTGGTGAAAGGCGGGTCTACATATTTATCGTGAATATCTTTCGCCATTTTCTTGATGGTTGTTTCCAGCTGCTTGCCGGATGATTCCATCAATGCAGTATCTCCTGCCTCGAAAGCGTCGTAGTATTGCTCATATACATCTTTCGGGAATTTTGCATCGATAGGCAGGTATACAGTGCTGTTCGCATCATCCTTACCCGGTAACCTAATGGCAAATTCCACAAATTCAGTTCCGCTTTTCTTGGTTTTCACATTGGCGTCATATTGTTTCCGGACTCATCATCTGTTCCAGCAATGCTCCTAACTGAACTTCACCAAATGTACCGCGCATTTTTACGTTACTCAATACTTTTTTCAGTCCACCGACGTCTTGTGCGAGAGATTTCATTTCTCCCAGTCCCTTCTGTACATTTTCCAGTTGTGAGCGGACGATTTCAAAGGACTGTCCAATGCGTTCATTCAATGTCTTCTGCAATTTTTCTTCCACCATCAGTCGCATATCATCCAGCCGCTTTTCAGTCGATTTTATCAAGACCTCTTGCTGGCGTGCCATTGTGTCGAACTTTTTGGCGTTGCAGTTCCCCGTTTGTCATCATGTTCTTATGCAGTACGTCTTGCAATTGTTGCATATTCTGATTCAGCGTTTGGGTCATTTCCATGCGAAGTTCCCGGATACTGCGGTTTAGTTCTTCGCGGTTCTCTTGCATTTGCTGGCGCAAGGCTGCCTGTAATTGTTCCGCTTGCGCATGATTATTTCCTTTTGCCAGTTGATAGTACAATCGAGATTACTGCTAATGCGGCAATAACAATAAGTAGAATCAGTTCCATCAATAAGTCAGAATTTCGTTTCCGGTTTCAGTAATCAGAATCATATTCTCCCATTGGGCAGAAGGCAGTCCGTCATCCGTGCATACCGTCCATCCGTCAGCTTCGTCAACAAATACTTCATAAGTACCCATATTTATCATCGGTTCAATGGTGAAGGTCATGCCCGGAACGATCATCATTCCTGTTCCCCGGCGTCCGAAATGTTCCACATCCGGTGCTTCATGAAACTGCATTCCTACACCATGCCCGCAAAGATCGCGTACCACGTTGAATCCGTTCTTTTTCTGCGTGTTCCTGAATAGCGGCGCCTACATCTCCTAATTGTTTCCAAGGCTGTGCGGCGGCTATACCTATTTCCATACACTCTTTAGTCACTTGAACCAGTTTGCGCATTTCGGGACTTACGTCACCGATCATAAACATACGGGATGCGTCGGAGAAAATATCCTTTGTAAATGGTAGAAACATCTACATTGATGATATCTCCGCTTTGCAGTATTTCTGTTTTGCTGGGAATACCGTGGCATACCACATCATTGATACTGGTACAGACGCTTTTAGGAAATCCTTCGTAGTTAAGAGGAGCAGGGATGGCACCGTGCTTTGTGGTGAAGTCATATACCATGACATCGATTTCTTCAGTTGACATTCCTTCACGGATATTCTCCGAAATATAATCCAACAGGGCAGTATTGATTTTGGCACTCTCACGGATTCCTTCCAGTTGTTCGGGAGTACGCAGTACTTTGCGCGGTGGGAGTTTGTAACCTTGTTTTCTGTATTTCTGTATTTTCGCTTCTACTTCAGCCGGGTAATTGGAGGGAGTAAACCGGAATCCCTTGATAAAGTTCTTCATTATTATAGGATGTTTTTTAAATCGTACTACAAAGGTACGAGAATAAATGGAAAATGAAATCGTTTATCATGTGATTCCTTTTTACCATTCATTCATAAGAAATACTGATCTGAGGCACCCATTCCCATCTTCTTTTGTATGGTGTTATATTGATATTGTACGCCGGTTTTCAATTTCCAGCCTTTACCTACTTTTAAAATAATGTCGCTGCCTAGTGTGGTTGGTATTGCTTCAGAAGAAAGTCCACGATATCTTCGGGTGTCCAGATTTTGTTCACCATATATGCTAAGAAACCATTTTTTAGAGAGCTTATAATCCATTTGAGTTTGGATATGAAAGTGGTTTGAACTTTCACTAAAGTTACTTTTACTATGCAGAGTGAAATTTTTGTTTATTTTGAGCCGTGAATAAGTGGGTAAGAAGGTAGAATTAGTCTGTCGAAAGATGTTATGAGTATGAAAAGGTAATTTCGGAGATATGATTGTTGATTTAAGAGTCGGTAATGTTGGATCAAAGTCAACAAAGGGTTTTGTATGATATAACATGTTTTGTTCTGTTTTCTTTACGAATTCCTTGTTGAATCTGATTTCTTGCTCAGAATTTAATGTTTGCTGTAACCTCAATGAATCTTGTTTGCTCCACTCTTGTCCTGCTACGGATAAAGGGAGTAATAATAGACAAAGAGTACCTAACTGATATTTGTAAACGTCCATATAGTGTGCTAGTATAGTTTATTCTATGGACGGTGAAAAGTGAAAATGCTGCTTTGTGTAATGAATAAATAATGGCTATTTTACATAATATGAGAATACTTTTTCTTCTTTTTTTGTATAGGTGTATTTATAATTTTGAGGTTAAAAGAGAACCGCATAGCTTGAGCAAATATGATTCCGGATCATTCAGGCACACAATATAATTCAGAAGTTTTTTTTCTTCCATATCACTATACAATTTTGCAAAAAACTTGATCTTTTCTTAATAAGTCTATAGAGATAAATGTCTTAAATATGTATATACGTTCTTGACAGCTGATAATATCTCCGTATTTTGTTATCATAATTTCTTTTTTGAGATAGGGGACAAATGTTTTCGAATATATCTGTTTACATTTCTTTTTCTGAGCATTCCAGGACTCATAGTTCTTGTTATCATTCTGTGATGTTTGTATTTAAGATAATCTTTTTTGCTTTGAATACCGGTTCTATCTTCTGAATCTCCGATTCAAATCCGAACCAATAGCCATGTCCTTCTTCATCAATAGGAAGAAAACATAACCGTAGGTTCTCACGATATGAACCATATATAATTTCCCAATTATCAGGGAGGAACTTGGCGTTTTGTCTTTACTTTTTCAGCGGGGATTTTCTTTAACGACATACCGGCTTCTATCCATGCAATACTGACTTGTGTCACGTAATCGGGATAATGATTCTTGCAGAAATTATAGAGGATAAGTCCCCTTTTTTCCAGACTCAAAGGAGTGTCGATGACATCTGTCTGTATTAGATGGTCAAGTAACTCATGCAGAAAATGCGGATTATCCAAAATGAGGGTACGAGTCAGACTTCGCCATGTAGGTGTATTATAGAATCCGTCTAAAAAGACGGGACAGATAGTGGGCGGTTTGCAATTCTTCTACGGAAATTTCTTTAGTTTGCAAAACTTCGTAGCGAGGGAGAGGAGAGTATTGGATGCCTAACTCTTCCGCCCTTCTTCGCATTTCAGTGCCGGGAAGTAATTTTAATGATTCCAGTTGTATTTCTCCTGCACCATATTCGGCAAGTGTACGAACGTCTTCAAATATTTCGGATAGATGATAGAGAGGAAGTCCGGCTATCAAGTCAGCATGTGTCTCCATGTTCTTAAGAGAACAAAGATATTTCAGACCTTGAAGGGCATCAGATAATTTTCCGATACGTCGGCTTTTCTCTAATACGGGTTCACGAAGACTTTGAATACCTGCTTCAAGGTGTAGCAGACCATTAGGTAAAATAGCAAGTTCTTCTTTCAATTCTTCGGAGAGAAGTGCCGGATGAATTTCCAAATGGAAACAGATGTCCGAGGCATATTCACGGAAGAGATGAAGAAGTTCTTTGGCTCGCTTATTATTATAGTTGAAAGTGCGGTCAGTACACGCACATTTTTGATGCCATGCTGATGGATGACATTCAATCGTTCGCGGATTGCCTCAATGAAATGGTGCGAACCGGTTTTTCACCTCCGCTGACGCAGAAAGCGCATGTGTTGAAGCATCCTCGGGTAGTTTCCAGTTGTACGAAAGGCTTGCTCCAATTAAAAAAACGACTTTTCTCCGGTGAGACGAGCTGAGAGAAGTTCATGACACGGGCAATACCGTTGTCTTGATATTGGTCTGATTCGTCCAGATAACATAATCCGGATATCTGATTCCACTCATTTACAGGGTGATTCCATACTTTTAACCAAATTGGGAATACTTCTTCTCCTTCTCCCCGAAACACTCCGTTGACAAATTTGTTCTTTCTTAAGAAGGCTTCGTTATTTCCTAAAAACTCCGGACCGCCGAGTACGATGCAGCAATGAGGTAGCAAAGCTTTGGCACGTGAAACAATATGCAACAGTTGCTCGTGATTAAATAGCCAGTTGGTAGCAGCAATAATATCCGGTTGATGGTGATAGATTTGGTTGACTACCATTCCGGTATTTTCGTTGATGGTTGCCGATACTGTACACCACTCAATGGTAGTGTCATCTGCTATTTGAGCATGTAATGCAGGCAATGCCAGCGATGAGTGCGCATAGGAGCTATTTAAATCAAGCCAAAGAAGTTTCATGTGTAAATTTTACTGTTAGTGGGGCAAAGGTACAAAAAACTTGCGTCTTAAGGCGTATAGTAAAATAAAAACGCTAATTTTGCAATAATAAACGCAATAAACTAGAAAATTATGAAGAATTTGAAAAAATACGTAGGTGTTCTCATGTTGCTGACTTTATTGGTCGGCTTTACTTCGTGCGAAGATGATGAAACTATATTTGATCACATAGTAGGGCGTACATGGGTTGGTGATTTAGGATTTTGGGTAGATAATAGTCCGGTGGAAAGTGGAATAACCTTTAAGAGTAATGGTTTTGGTGTAGATGAACAATGGTATTATGATTGGGATAGAGTAGCGGCTGTTTTAGATGTCCGCTGGTGGATTGAAGATGGAGATTTATTCTTGGATTATGGTAATGGCTATCCTTTATTAATATTAGCAGATGTTTATGTTGAAGGCCGATATCTTACAGGGCGTTTGTATTCAAATAATATAGATCAAGGAACCGTTACTTTAGAAATGAGTAATTAGTGAAGATCTAAAAAAGAATTGTGGAATTGGAAAAAATATCGATTTTTTTATAAAAGTTCCCCTTATTGAAGGCTAATCTATGTACAGAGTTGTCAGCAAATAAGGGGAATTTTTATTATTTTTATTTCTTCAGGAACAACTTCTTAAACTCTCCCGGATAAGGTGTCTCAAAATCCATTAAATCTCCCGTCACCGGATGAGAGAAACAAAGTTTGAAGGCGTGGAGTGCCAGTCTTTCGATTGGGTTAAGCGATTCTTCGCCTCCATATCTTCCGTCACCTATAATAGGATGTCCTAAATTCTGCATATGTACACGGATCTGATTCTTACGTCCTGTTTCCAGATCAAGTTCTAACAGTGAATAACCGTTAGCACGTTTGATTGTCTTGTAGTGTGTGATGGATTTTGAACCACCATCATCATAATCGCTGGAGCTTACATAAAGAGTTTTATCCGTCAGCCAGGAAACCACAGTGTCATAATCCTTCTCCATTGTTCCCTCAACAACAGCTACATAACGGCGGTCAGTCACTATTTCATACCAGTTGTCACGTAATGTCCGTTGTGTCTTTTCGTCTTTGCGAACATCATTAATCCTGATGTATCCCTGTCCAGACGATGTACGATAAACACACGGTGCTGTCTGCCCGAGCGCTGTACATATTCATTCAGAATCGTATAAGCGGTGCGCTCTTTTTTGTCGCTCGGTATTGACAGATAAGAGTCCTTGCATTTTTTCCACTACAATGATATAAGCGTCCTCATATACAATTTTCAGCAGTCTGTTATGAAATTCCTTCTTTCCTTTTTCCTTGCTGATTTGTACTTTCATTCCGGGTTGCAGCGGGAAGTTGAACTGAGTGGTGATTACGTTATCTACCAATACCACCCGTTTGCTCAGTAATGACTTCAGTTTCGTGCGGCTTGCGTCCGGCATTTTGGCAGCCAGAAACTCCATTAGTTCCATGGGCTCTTTGACTGCATAGTTCGTATATTGGGCACGTGCTTTTTCTGCAGGAGATCTTCTCGGTCTTTTTTTCCATTTCTCTTTTTCCTTTTGCGAACAATTCAACTAACGTATTATCGAAGCTCCAGCAACACTACATTTTCCACATGATGCGTATGCGGGAACATATCTACAGGTTGCACAGCTTTCACTTTATATTTGCCGTCAAGCAGTTGTAAGTCGCGTGCCTGCGTAGCCGGGTTGCAGCTTACATACACAATCCGCTTCGGTTCGGCAAACAGAATAACATCAACCACATCCTGATGCATACCTGCACGTGGGGGGTCGGTGATAATCACATCCGGACGTCCATGCTGATTGATAAATTCCTGAGTCAGCATATCTTTCATATCTCCGGCATAGAACAAGGCATTCTTAATCTCATTAATCTCGGCATTTACCTTTGCGTCTTCGATAGCTTCCGGTACATACTCGATACCAATCACCTGACGAGCCTGGCGGGATACAAAATTGGCAATGGTTCCCGTTCCGGTATATAGGTCGTATACCAGTTCCTTTCCGGTCAGCCCGGCAAATTCGCGGGCTATCTTATATAAATTGTATGCCTGTTCGGAGTTGGTCTGATAGAATGATTTCGGACCGACTTTGAAACGCAGTCCTTCCATTTCTTCAAACATATGGTCTTTTCCCTTGAATACATGTACATCCAGATCATTGATCGTATCGTTGCACTTATTATTAATAATGTATAGGAGAGAAGTGATTTCGGGGAATGAATCGGCAATGAACTGCAGCAGTTGCTTGAATAGTTCCATTTCATGGTCTTCCGTAATCTTGCAGATGACAATGACCATCAGCTCTCCTGTTGATGAAGTGCGGATAATCATATTCCGTAACATACCTTCCTGAGTACGCAGATTGATGAAGGAGTAATCATGCTCGTAAGCATAATCGCGTACAGCATTACGAATACGATTGGAGATGTCGTCCTGTAACCAGCATTTTTCAATAGCCAGCACTTTGTCGAAAGCTCCGGGAATATGAAAACCTACAGCATTCATCTGATCATACTTCACATCCTGCCGAACTTCATCGTTCGTGAGCCAGCGTTTGTTCGAAAAAGTGAACTCCAGTTTATTCCGGTAGAACTCTGTTTTGGCAGAACCGAGAAGCTGAGAAATTTCGGGAAGTTCGATTTTCCCGATACGTCTCAAATTATCTTCCACTTGCTTCTGCTTATACCTGATCTGCTCCGAATAGGGGAGCACTTGCCATTTTACAACCGCCGCATACGCCGTAGTGTTGGCAGAAAGGAACGGCACGTACGGGCGACAGCTCGTGGAATTTCACAGCTTCGGCTTCGGCGTATTTGTTCTTTTTGCGCTTGATCTGCAGGTCTACAACATCACCTGGCACTACATAAGGAACAAAAAATCACCAGGTCGTTTACTTTTGCGATGGCTTTTCCTTCGGCAGCCACATCCGTTATTGTTACCTTCTCCAGCAGGGGAAGTTCTTTTCTCTTTCTTGCCACTTTTACACCAATCTAATAATTATGATGCAAAAGTAGGTATTTTTTTGGAAAACTTTCGTGTCTATGAAAATATTCCAGATTGTAATGTCGAAATTGCATTTTAATAGAAAGTTTTTTCTCAAAAAGTTTTCTGGTTTGCGAAATATACTTAGATTTGCGAACAGAAAAAAATCATAATGTAACTTTAAACACAATATTATGGATAAAAAAGAGTTTATACCTTTGGAAATGGTCAGGCAGAAGGAAAGGCCGACATGAAGAATTTGTTAGGTGGTAAAGGTGCCAATCTTGCCGAGATGAATTTAATTGGAATTCCCGTTCCTCCCGGATTCACAATAACTACAGAAGTTTGTACGGAGTATAATACGTTGGGACGTGATAAAGTGGTTGAGTTGCTGAAAGATGAAGTAGTAAAGGCCATTGCCCGTGTAGAAGAATTGATGAAATCTAAATTCGGTGATGTTGAAAATCCTTTGTTGGTATCTGTACGTTCCGGTGCACGCGCGTCTATGCCGGGTATGATGGATACGATCCTGAACCTCGGATTGAATGATGAAGTGGTGGAAGGTATCATCCGCAAGACTGGTAATGCACGCTTTGCATGGGACTCTTATCGTCGTTTTGTGCAGATGTACGGTGACGTAGTTCTGGGCATGAAGCCGACCAACAAGGAAGATATCGACCCGTTCGAAGCAATCATTGAAGAAGTAAAAGAATCAAAAGGAGTAAAGCTTGATAACGAACTGGAAGTAGCAGACCTGCAAGAGCTTGTGAAGAAGTTCAAGGCCGCTGTGAAAGAACAGACCGGAAAAGATTTCCCGACTGGTGCATACGAACAACTTTGGGGAGCTATATGTGCCGTATTTGATTCATGGATGAATGAACGCGCTATCCTTTACCGTAAGATGGAAAGTATACCTGATGAATGGGGTACAGCTGTCAATGTACAGGCTATGGTGTTCGGTAATATGGGTGACACTTCTGCAACAGGAGTTTGCTTCTCTCGTGATGCCGGTACAGGTGAAGACCTTTTCAACGGTGAATACCTGATCAACGCACAAGGTGAAGATGTGGTAGCCGGTATCCGTACTCCACAACAGATTACGAAGGTTGGTTCTCAGCGCTGGGCTGTACTGGCAGGTGTGACTGAAGAACATTCGTGCTGCAAAATTCCCTTCAATGGAAGAAGCTATGCCGGAAATCTATAAGGAACTGGATGCATTGCAGACTAAATTGGAGAACCACTATAAAGATATGCAAGATATGGAATTCACCGTGCAGGAAGGTAAGTTATGGTTCCTGCAGACTCGTAACGGTAAACGTACCGGTGCGGCTATGGTGAAAATCGCAATGGACTTGCTCCGTCAGGGAATGATTGATGAAAAGACTGCTTTGATGCGTGTAGAACCTAACAAACTGGATGAACTTCTTCACCCGGTATTCGATAAATCTGCTTTGAAACAGGCGAAAGTGCTGACTCGCGGTCTTCCGGCTTCTCCGGGTGCCGCTACCGGACAGATCGTATTCTTCGCTGATGATGCCGCTAAATGGCATGCCGATGGCAAGAAGGTTGTCATGGTCCGTATCGAGACTTCTCCGGAAGACTTGGCCGGTATGGCTGTCGCCGAAGGTATCCTTACCGCACGCGGAGGTATGACATCACATGCCGCTGTTGTGGCCCGTGGTATGGGTAAATGTTGTGTATCCGGTGCAGGAGCATTGAATATCGACTATAAGACCCGTACAGTAGAAATTGACGGCATTGTTTTGAAAGAAGGCGATTATATTTCTTTGAACGGTAGTACAGGCGAAGTATATAATGGTAAGGTAGAAACTCAGGCTGCCGAACTTTCCGGAGACTTTGCCGATTTGATGAAACTCTCGGATAAATATACCCGTCTGCAAGTACGTACCAATGCGGATACTCCTCACGATGCGGAAGTAGCACGTAACTTTGGTGCAGTAGGTATCGGTCTTTGCCGTACGGAACATATGTTCTTCGAAGGTGAAAAGATCAAGGCAATGCGCGAAATGATTCTGGCAGAAAATGCAGAAGGACGTCGTAAAGCACTCGCTAAGATTCTTCCGTATCAGCAAGCCGACTTTAAGGGTATCTTTAAAGCAATGGCCGGTTGTCCGGTGACTGTTCGTCTGCTCGATCCTCCTTTGCATGAGTTTGTTCCTCATGATACGAAGGGACAGCAGGAAATGGCTGATACGATGGGTGTAAGCCTGCAATATATCCAGCAACGTGTAGAATCGCTGTGTGAACACAATCCGATGTTGGGTCACCGCGGTTGCCGTTTGGGAAATACATATCCTGAAATAACTCAGATGCAGACACGTGCTATCTTGGGTGCTGCTCTTGAACTGAAGAAAGAAGGAGTAGAGACACATCCTGAAATCATGGTTCCGTTGACCGGTATTTTATATGAATTCAAGGAACAAGAGAAGGTGATTCGTGAAGAGGCTGCCAAGTTGTTTGAAGAAGTGGGCGACAGCATTGATTTCAAAGTAGGTACTATGATTGAAATTCCTCGTGCAGCTCTGACTGCTGACCGTATTGCTTCATCTGCTGAATTCTTCTCATTCGGAACGAATGACTTGACTCAGATGACCTTCGGATATTCTCGTGACGATATCGCTTCCTTCCTTCCGGTTTATCTGGAAAAGAAGATTTTGAAAGTAGACCCGTTCCAGGTGCTCGATCAGAATGGTGTAGGTCAGTTGGTACGTATGGCTACAGAAAAGGGTCGTGCCATTCGTCCGGACTTGAAATGTGGTATTTGCGGCGAGCATGGTGGTGAGCCTTCTTCCGTTAAGTTCTGCCATAAAGTTGGCTTGAATTACGTTAGTTGCTCTCCGTTCCGGGTGCCTATCGCAAGATTAGCAGCGGCGCAGGCAGCAATTGAAGGATAGAAAGATAAACTGGTTAGAAAGTTAACTTTCTGATAATTGGGCTGTAATCGTCTCGTGAGAGAATGATTACAGCCTTTTTGTTGGATGATGTTATTTTTAATTGTATTTGTTCAGCCCTGATAATCAGCCATTAATAATGATTTGTTTGGTGATTATTATAAAAAACTAACTAAATATTTGTTTAAGATGAAGAAGTAGCTTAATTTTGCCCCCGAAAACAAAAACATGTTTTTATTTTATAACTTAAAAAAAAAGAAAGAAGATGAAAAAGTGTTTATTATTGGTAGTTGTAATGTTAGCAACTATCGCTGTAAAAGCACAGGACATTTACGTAGGCGGATCATTGAACGTATGGCGTAACAGCACAGGCAACACTACTTCTTTTAAAGTTGCTCCGGAAATCGGCTACAATTTTAATGAAACATGGGCATTGGGTGCTGAACTGAACTATTCACACGAATATGTGAAACAAGTGACTGCAAATTCAGTTACTGTTGCTCCGTACATCCGTTGGTCTTACTATCAGAATGATGCTGTACGTCTGTTCCTGGACGGAACTGCTGCTATTGGTTTCGTGAAAATCAAAGATGGTGATACCACTAAAGCAGGTCAGATCGGTTTGAGACCGGGTATCGCTGTTAAACTGAACGATCATTTCTCTTTTATCGCCAAGTATGGTTTCTTGGGATATCGTAAGAATGTGAACACTTCCGGAGATTCTTTCGGTCTGATGTTGACTAGCGAAGATTTGTCTATTGGTTTCCACTACAATTTCTAATCGAGTAGTAGATAATAAAAAAAAATAGGAAAGGGGGGATTCTCTGAAATAGGGAATTCCCTTTCTTTTTGTGTGTAATCTCTATATTTTACACGTTTGTTAACGAAAAAGTTGTTTGATATATATATCAATCATATATTTGCATTGTTAATTAAACAGATGATTTAACTATAGTATTAATTAAAACTTTAGAATTATGAAAAAGAGTGCTTTATTTATTTTATTTGCGCTGATTTCAGTTGCTGGCTTTTCACAGATTACAGGTTGGAATGCTAAGGTAGGAATGAACATTAGTAATTATACAGGTGATGCTGATTTGAATGCAAAGATTGGCTTTAAACTTGGAGGTGGTTTTGAATATGCTTTTGATAATACTTGGTCATTACAGCCATCATTGTTTTTGTCGACTAAAGGAGCAAAAAGGATGGTAATAGCATAAATGCAATGTATTTGGAATTACCAGTTATGGCTGCTGCTCGTTTTAATGTTGCGGATAATACAAATATTGTGGTTAATGCTGGTCCTTATTTGGCATGTGGTATTGCTGGTAAAACCAAAATTGATTTGGGGAATGATACGGAACGTAAGTATGATACATTTGGTGATGATGCTTTAAAACGTTTTGATGCCGGTCTTGGTGTTGGAGTAGCTTTGGAATTAGGTAAGGTTATTGTAGGATTGGATGGTCAATTTGGTTTAGTAGATGTAGAAAAAATAGGTAATCCTAAAAATACAAACTTTTCTATTGTATTAGGATATAAATTCTGATAAGAAAATTGCTAAAAAGTAAACCGCTGTAAAAGATTACTTACAGCGGTTTCTTTATTTATGATTGTATATAATATTCGAATCGATATTTCTTAGTCCGCCAATTTCTTTAACTTTTTGAAATGCTCGATCACAGCCAGATAATTCTGATCCAGACAGGCATCAAATTTATTCCAGAGATCCCCCAGTACAACAGCCCCTCCAAATCCGAAATCTTTTTATTTCTAGTAGATTATCTTCATTAATACCTCCAAGTGCCATTACTTTTGAGAGTCAATGATCTTAGTCTCTTTCTGTGCCTCACGAAGTTCTTCTGCCGTATAAGTAGAATAGTAATTAACCTTCGAAATACTATCGTAAATGGGACTCATGAAAACGTAATCATAGAAATGCTTTCTGTTCTTCACCTCTTCTACGGAATGGCAGGCACAACTGACGTGTCCGGCATAGTCATGCGGCTCGCTTTTCGGATTGCGTGCATTCAGGTGGATACCCATCAGATTGAACTCTTCTTTTCAGATAAAAATGTTCGTGTGTCACAATGCGGCGATGATATTTTTCCGGAATCAGCGTCAGTAATCGTTCGGAATACATGGCCGGTGTCTCAGGTTTTCTGAGATGTAGAATATCCAGTCCCTCCTCGAAAAGAGCGGTAATGATCTTATTTTCTTCAACGAAGAACGTGGGCGTGGTAACTACAATTAGTTTCATTTCCTGTGTAAAGTTGTAAAGTTTAGCAAAGTTACTAATTAACTATTTCAGAAACCAACGTTTATAGTGAAAATTTGTTAGATTGCAATGTACGCAAGTCAATAGTCCATAGTTTACCCGATAATACTTCGCCAAAACCACAGATAATTTTCAGCACTTCCGTTGCTTCGATGCTTCCTGTTACCGCAGGAGTAATGCCCATTACACCTTTGGGAGGCGGAGGCATTCGCCTCATTTCTTCTTCGTCCGGATATAAGTCCCGATAACTTTTTTTCTCTTCTCCGTAATGAAAAACGGATACCTGACCTTCAAAGCCGCAGATTGCTCCATAGACATACACTTTCCCCATTTCCGCACAGATGTCATTGATAAGATAACGGGTAGAGAAATTGTCGCAGCCATCTACTACTATATCATACTGACTGATAATTTCCTGTGCGTTTTCCTCTGTCAAACGGGTTGGATAAGTCCGGATAGTTATCTCGCTGTTAAGTGCGGAAAGTCGTTCGGCGGCACATATTGCCTTGGGTTTACCTAATTTTTCTCCGAATAGAGCACTTGCCGTTGCAGATTACTGATACTGACTACATCGTCGTCTACCAATCCAATGCAGCCTACTCCTGCTCCGGTCAGATAGAGGGCTATGGGAGAGCCTAGCCCTCCCACGCCTACAATAAGAACCTTTGCTTGCTTCAGTTTCTGCTGACCGTCTTCTCCGATTTCGGGAAGGAGCATTTGCTCTGTCGTATCGCATCGTTTTATCTTTTAAAGTCAAAAGACTGGTCCCAATCCTTCCATACCGGTTCACGTCCTAGTTTTTTCAGGTCACGTTCTACTTCTACCGCTTTCCGTTCATCGCTCACATGAAACTGCTCCAGCGTTTGCGGATAACTATAATATCCGCCCGGTTCTGTCTTGCTTTCGGCACTCATGGTTGTCACGCCCAGTGTTGCCATGTGATTTCGTATCTCGGCGCTTTCACGGGTAGAATAGGAGATATCTACATCGTGATCGAAGATTCGCATGGCGAAAGTAAGCTGTGCAAGTTCCCGGTCGTTCATGATAACGTTGGGTTGGAAGCCATCGTTTTTCGGATGGACGCATACGGGGAAATTGACGCTGTATTTGGTCTTCCAGTAGTGCTTCTGTAGGTAGCGGAGGTGGTAAGCCATCATTGTCACATCCGTCCGCCATTCCTCCAGACCGATCAGGACACCCATGCCGATCTTATGGACACCGGCCTGTCCCATACGGTCGAAACCATTGACACGCCATTCGAATTTGGACTTCATGCCTCGCGGGTGATACTTTTTTTATAGTTCGCCTTATGGTAAGTCTCCTGAAAGCAGATGACTCCGTTCAGGCCATGATGGGTGAGTTCTTTGTATTCTTCCGCTTTAAGCGGCATTACTTCAATCTGAAGGTTGCTGAAATAAGGTTTTGCCAGATCGAGAGCACGGGCGATGTAAGGTACACCTGCTGCTGCCGGATTTTCACCCGTCACGAGTAAAAGATTCTCGAAGGGTGCCAGTCGTTTGATAGCTTTGTATTCGTTGATGATTTCTTCCTCCGTCAGTATGGTCCTTTTCATCGGATTACTGATATGGAAACCGCAATACACACAAGAGTTGGTGCATGAATTGGTGATATAGAGCGGCACAAACATAGAGATTGTTTTGCCGAACCGCTCCATCGTATATTTCTGGCTGAGGCGGGCCATCACTTCCAGATAGGGAGTGGCGGCAGGTGAGATCAATGCCATAAAATCGTTGACATCCAGATGCTCTTTTTTGCCTAATGCACGGCGCACATCGGCATCTGTTTTGGAATAGATGGCTTTTGTCGTCTCTTCCCAGGATATTTTTTTCTAATTCGTCTGAGAACATTTTAATTAATTGAAAGTTGAAAATTAAAAAGAAATGAGGTTGTGACTTGGTTTGGGGATATTCACAACTCATTATTTATCACTCTTGGCATTTTTCTTCAGATCACGGGATAATCTCATGGCGCAGAAATTTGGTCCGCACATCGTGCAGTATTCTCCGTCAATGTGATGTCCCGCGCGGAAATATCCCTGTGCCCGTTCCGGATCGAGAGACAAGTCGAACTGATCTTTCCAGCGGAACTCGTAACGGGCTTTGCTCAAGGCATTGTCGCGTACCTGTGCTCCCGGATGCCCTTTGGCAAGGTCGGCAGCATGAGCGGCAATTTTATAAGTAATAACCCCTACACGTACGTCTTCTTTATCCGGCAGGGCAAGATGCTCTTTCGGAGTGACATAACAAAGCATAGCTGTACCTAACCAGCCGATTTGAGCAGCTCCGATGGCAGAGGTAATGTGATCGTAGCCAGGAGCGATATCCGTCACTAAAGGGCCGAGTGTATAAAATGGCGCATCATGGCATTTTTCAATCTGACGTTCCATGTTCTCCTTGATTTTATGCATCGGTACGTGTCCCGGACCTTCGATAAATGCCTGCACGTTCTTTTCCCATGCACGAAGTACCAGTTCTCCCATCGTGTCCAGTTCTGCAAACTGTGCTTCGTCGTTGGCATCATGGATAGAGCCCGGACGCAGTCCGTCACCCAAAGACACCGCAACGTCATATTGAGCCAGAATATCGCAGATATCGTCGAAGTGTTCATATAGGAAACTTTCGCGGTCATGCATCAGACACCATTTGCTCATAATACTTCCTCCACGGCTGACAATGCCGCACAGACGTTTATCGGCAAGATGAACATTATGACGGCGGATACCTGCATGAATCGTGAAGTAATCCACTCCTTGCTCGCATTGTTCGATGAGGGTGTCACGGTAGATTTCCCAATTCAGGTCTTCCACTACACCGTTCACCTTTTCAAGAGCCTGGTAGATAGGTACAGTGCCTACCGGTACAGGGCAGTTGCGAATGATCCATTCACGTGTCTCATGAATATTTTCTCCTGTTGAAAGGTCCATCAGCGTATCACCTCCCCATTTGCAGCTCCATAAAGCCTTTTCCACTTCCTCGTCAATGCTGGAAGTGGTGGCAGAATTGCCGATATTCGTATTGATTTTCACTAGGAAGTTACGGCCGATAATCATCGGTTCGGCTTCCGGATGATTGATGTTGGCAGGCAGCACTGCATGTCCTTCTGCTATTTCTTTACGGACAAATTCGGGAGTAATGTGAGTCTCGATTCCCAGTTCCTCACAGTTCATATTTTCGCGGATCGCCACATATTCCATTTCCGGAGTGATGATTCCTCGTTTGGCGTATGCCATCTGAGTGATGGCTTCTCCCTTTTTGGCACGATAGGGAAGGGCAATGTGTTCAAAGCGGAGATGATCCAGACTTTTGTCATCACGTCTCATTTGTCCGTATTCCGAAGTGATTTCGGGGAGTTGCTCTACGTCACCGCGTCCCACAATCCATTCTTCACGTAAGCGGGGAAGTCCTTTCTTAAGATCAATGCTCATTGACGGGTCACTGAACGGACCGCTGGTGTCATATACATATACTTCCGGATTCGGAGTAGCTATCTTTTCTTCTCCTTCGAAGCTGACACTGGGCACTTGTTCAACTTTCCGCATGGCTACACGGATGTTCGGATAGAGTTTACCCGGCAGATACACTTTCTGAGAACGGGGGAATTTTATTTTTTGTTCCATAGAATTTTATTATCATATCATTAAGAATAGTGAAACAAACACTACTCCCTACTTATTACCTATTACTTATCACCTATTACTTATTCCAAAAATGCAGTTAAAGGTGAACTTGCTTCTGCTATAAAGTTATCAGCCTGCAGACCCAGTCCTGCTTCGTATGCCCGTCTTCCGGCTTCGGTGGCGGCTTTGAAGGCCAACGCCATTTCTACCGGATTGCCTGCTACGGCGATGGCGGTATTTACCAGTACGGCAGAAGCTCCCAGTTCCATTGCTTCGGCAGCGTGGCTCGGTGCACCGATTCCGGCATCTACGACAACGGGGATACCGGCCTGCTCGATAATAATCTGCAGGAATTCTTTGGTTTGCAGTCCTTTGTTAGTTCCGATGGGAGCAGCCTAGCGGCATTACGGTAGCGGCACCGGCTTCTTCCAGTCGTTTGCAGAGCACAGGGGGTCGGCCTGGCAATAAGGTAATACGATGAAGCCCAGTTTAACAAGCTGTTCTGTAGCCTTCAGGGTTTCGATAGAGTCGGGGAGCAGATAGCGCGGATCCGGATGGATTTCCAGTTTCAGCCAGTTGGTACCAAAAGCTTCACGTGCCATCTGTGCGGCGAAAACAGCTTCTTCCGCATCGCGTACTCCCCGATGTGTTGGGTAGCAACTGGATATTCGGATGAATAATATGTTTCAGCATGTCGTCTTCTTTGTCATCCATGTCGATGCGCTTCATGGCTACGGTTACCATTTCAGTGCCCGATGCCAGAATGGCTTGTTCCATTACTTCATTGGAATTGAATTTTCCTGTACCCAGAAAAAAGGCGGGAGTCGAACTCACGGCCTGCAATTACTAACTTTTCCACTTTTCAATAAGTTTATTTGATTATACGTTTCATGTTCAAAAATCTTTCGTGTTTCCGCTGCCGGATCCTCCGCCCGAAGAATCGTTCCTGAAAGCGCGATTCCGTTCACCCGGTTTCGAGTATGGCGGGTATATCCTCACGGGTGATTCCTCCGATGGCTACTACCGGCAGTTCGATATTCGCTTCCTTCATCTGAGATAAAATAGCGGTATAACCTTCCAGTCCCAGAACAGGACTCAGGTTTTTCTTTGTAGTGGTAAACCGGAAAGGACCGATGCCGAGGTAATCTGCTCCGGCACGGTAGTGCTGTACGACATCTTCGAATGTATTTGCCGTACCTCCGATAATAAATGCTTCTCCAAGTAATTGTCGTGCCTGATCTATCGGCATGTCTTTTTTGCCCAGATGAACACCGTCCACTTCCAGCTTTTTGGCAAGTTCGACGTGGTCATCCAGAAGTAAGATCGCTTCTTTTTCTTTGCAGAGCGGCTTTAGTTGGAGGGCAACAGCTTCCACCTCTTCACACGGAGCTTCCTTCATGCGTAGCTGAATCCACTTACATCCTCCTTCAAGTGCCATGAGTGCCGATTCGAAATAAGTATACCGATCGGTCTGGTGGGTGATAAATTGTAGACTGACCATACTTTTACCCTCCACAAGCCGCTTTGATGACCACGAGGTTATCATTCTCCTGTAACGCGAATTTCTCCCATTCGGAACGTGGAATCATTTTGTTGTTTACGGCAATAGCGATGCCTTGTACCGGAAGTTCCAGTTGGGCAGCCAGTTGTGTAAGGGTAGAAGCAGGAGTCATTTCCACCTCTTTGTTGTTAACTTGTACTTTCATTGTCCTATCAGTATTAATAAGTTGAAAGTAAATACAAAGAGCGTGCTTATATAGAAAGGCGATAAGAAAGAAACACAATCCCTACGTCAGTGCTAACTGCCTCAGGTTCCTAGGGTATAATCTCAGCCCCTCTTTGGGGGCACCCCTTTGTCTTTACGGGAGCAAAGTAAGCGAAAAAAGAAACAAAAGATTCATCAAATTATCCGTTGTTTTTTTTCATTTTTCTTCCGATTCCCCGCTTTTTGATAGGATGAGAAAAGACAAACCGTGCTCCGTTCTTATAATTCTTGTCAATCCAGATATCGCCTCCCATGCGTTGTATGGTCAGTTTGCAAATCGCCAGTCCCAAGCCTGTTCCCTGCACAAATTCGTTGAGCTTCTCAAAACGCTGGAATACCAGTTCCTGCTTGTCTTCGGGGATGCCCGAGCCTGTATCGGTCACAGAGAACAGCATACACTGGTCTTCTTCATCTATTTCATAATTCAGCGTGATACTTCCGCCGTCGGGAGTAAACTTCAACGCATTGTTCAGTAAGTTGATGATAACCTGCTGCAAACGTAGCGGATCGGTATAGAGCATATAAGGCTCTTTCGGCATCTGAAGCCTGACATCTATATCTCTTGTCCGGTTCTTTCTGGTCAGTGTGATCATGTTCTGGCAATGATTTACCAGTTCGCACCATTCATACTTGAACAGCAGTTTGCCTGATTCCAAGCGTGATACATCCAGTACATCACTGATCAGTTGCAATAACAATTCGGAATTAGTCTGGATGATATCCGCATATTCCTTCTGCTCGTCCGTTGTTTCCACGGTATCGATCAGCAGGCTGGAAAAGCCGACAATGGCGTTCAGCGGTGTCCGTATTTCGTGGCTCATATTTGATACGAAGGCACTTTTCAGTTGATTGGCTTCTTCGGCACGCTCTTTGGCATGACGTAGTGCAATTTCCGATAATTCCAGTTTCTTTTTTTATCTTCCCTTAGTTGGGCTGTAGTCTTCTCAAGGTGATTCTTTAAGATTTTTGTCCGGTAATAATAATACAGTGAGATAAACAGTCCGCCTATCAGTACAAGGAAGGTAAACAGGATGAATTGCACTTCCGTCCGATATGCCTGAAAGAAAGGCACCTGTTGGTTGATGATAAGTGAATTGAAAGGTAGTTTCTTGTCCTGAAATCCCCATTCATGCAGTTTGTTGGCAGCAAATTTGTATCTGTTGGGCAACAAATGAATGTGGCCGACATTGTTTTTTTTCCCCTTGTCCAGAAATTGATAAGCCTGTTCTCCCATGCTTCTCCCTATTCCGTCGTATTGGGGGATATACCCTCCGATTGCCCAATAACCGATGGCAGTAGCAGTCAGGCTGAAAACAGGCAACTCTGGATTCGCTTTGGAGAAAGCATATACAGAGTTGTTCATATACGTTATGCCCCGATTGTCAATTCTCCAGATACCCAGTAGTGCAACCGAATTTTTGGGGATATCGCGTAGTTGTTTGACGGCAGCATCAAGGGTGTGGATACGGCCGTCAATATAGGTCGTCGATATTTCCGGATAGCGTTTCATATTCTTTTTTACCCACGCTTGTTCGGCAAGTCCGTTGTAGGTGTTGTCCGAGATGAACACTAAATGCTCCATATCCGGATAAAAGCTTCGCATCATTTCTATGTCCTTATCGATATCATATTCATATGTGTTACAGTATATTATATTGTATTTATTCATTCTTTCCGTTAAGTCGATACTCTGAGGTTCATAAGTCGGTATATCAATAGAGTCTTCCGGAATACGGATGCCGTTGCGCGATGCCATAGCGCAAAATACGGGCAGTTGTCTGTACTTCTCGTCTTCGAGGTGCAGGAAACTGCTCCACGCTTCGCCACCCAGCAGGATGACCAGCTTGGCGTTCGGATGTTTGTCCAGAATGTTGGTAAGTCTTTTTTTCCATTTTCTGGATTGATTGAGGTCGGTAACATTCATGTTTTCTACGATGGTGGAATACTTGCCACCCAGTTGGCGGTACGTTTCTACGAACGTGTTGATATTATCGTAGGTATATTTAGTATCGGAATTATAGGAGGTAATGAAAAGTATCTCCTCTTCCAATTCTTCCGGGGTAGCCGCGTTACTGATGAAAGAGAGCAAAAGGAAGAAGGCAACAAAGAAAATGCGCCATTCTTTATTTTTTGTTGAAGTGTCATAATTGTCTGTTTTGATTTTCGGCTATTGCAAAAATACAATTTATGCCTTTGAAATACAATAGAAAGCTTAGTTTTTTTTTTGTTGTAGAAAAAAAGGCCGCTGTGAAATCCACAACGACCTTTTCAATAGTATAGTTTAGCTTAATTTTAATGAGTCCGGTTACATTCGTTTTTCTACCACATCCCAGTCGATGATGTTCCACAGGGCGTTTACGTGGTCGGCACGGCGGTTCTGGTAGTCCAGATAGTAGGAGTGTTCCCACACGTCAAAACCCAGAAGTGGTTTCAGTCCGGCGCGTACGGGGTTACTGCCGTTTCCTTCTTTGGTGATATGCAGTTTACCGTTCTTGTCTACGGACAACCAGGCCCAACCAGAACCAAACAATCCGACTGCTGCTGCATTGAATTCTTTCTTGAAGTTCTCGAAGCTGCCGAAGTCACGTTTGATTGCTTCTCCCAGTTTGCCTGCCGGGTCCTTTTTTCGAAGGTTTCGGAGCGAATTGGAGGAAATATAAATTGTGATTCAGCACTTGGCCGGCGTTGTTGAAGATAGCTCCATCGGGAGCGGTGGCAACGATTTCTTCTACCGTTTTGCCTTCATATTCTGTTCCGGGCACAAGGCTATTCAGATTATTTACATATGTTTGCAGATGTTTTCCGTAATGGAAATCTATCGTTTGCTGACTGATTACAGGTTCCAGCGCATTGTTTGCGTAAGGAAGTTTAGGCATTTCGTAAGTCATGGTCATAATTATTAAAGACATTAATATAGTATTCATATTGTCAAAACTTTAAATGGTTTTGTTATACTATAATAACAGCCATAGTTCGCAAAAGGTTCACGGTATTTTATTTTTATTTATAAATGTACTGTATACGTTCCACTTGCTGCGGGTTGTCATAGCTGGTGCGGCATATCCATTGTCCCGTATTGTCATATTCGTAATAGGAGTCACCGTCGATCCGGTTTCCGTACTCGTCGTACAGGCAGGTCAGGCAGCCGGACGTCTTCTGGCTGTTGCCGAAGATACGTTGGTAGACGATGCGGGTGAGGTATCCGTATTTATCATATTCATACAGTTCTTTTTGCGAGAGAATCTGGTTGGGCGAATTGACAAAGAGCATATTCTGATGCTGAGATTCGGTCATTCTGCCTTTGTCGTCGTATTTGTTGACTGTATATCCCTCCATTTCCCCGTTCTTGTTGTACTCTTTGGTTTCCGTCAGTAATCCCTGCTTGTTGTAGCTGCTGACGGTATATCTGCCGTCCATGTATTTTAGAGAATCGCTTTCGATACTACCGTCGACACCAATGCGGCGTGCACGGCGGTAAAAGTCCGTTTTGGTTTTCGGATTAGTTTTCACTTCGAAGATGCAGTGGCCTTGCGGGTCGTACAGCCTGCTGGTTTGCACCTCGTTGATGAGTTGCCCGTTCTTTTCAGTGACGGATAATGTGGTGGTAAGCTGCCCCTTGTCATTGTAGGTGTAGCTGGTCGTAATATTGCCGGTGCTGTCGGTTTCGCAGCACTTTATCAATCGTCCTTGAGTGTAATATTTTACAGTAGTCGGGGTGGAAACGATGGCTTGCAGGATAAATGGAGCACGCAAATTCTTTGCCTGGTCACGAAATTCCTTATACTTGTGTGTTTTGAGGAATTCCTGCAATAAACCGAGCGATTCGGAGTTGACTATTGCCGGTTTCAGAAGCTCGAAGTCTGCCTTTTCACTGAGATATTCAAGATCGTTCAGGTGAGTCCGTGCACCGGTGGCCAGATAAGGTGTATTCTTATAATCATCGATGATCTGCCGGATGGCGGTGGCATTTCCTTCTTTTTTCAGGCTGTCGATACGTTGGAACAGGAAATCATCATATAAGGTACGGACCTCGGCAAGATAGGGGCGCGGACCTCTGTCTTGATAATACTTCTGCATTTCGGGGTCTTCAAAGAAGGCTTTGAAGTTTGCAGGAGTCGGGGCCGTCTTCACCAGTTGGTAGAGCCGTACGTTTTCGGAGGCGTTGACTTGTGCGATAAATTTTCCGTTGGGATACTCCTTGACGTAAGTCTGGTAGATGATGGGAGTGGGGGCTTTGAGCATTCCTTCCAGCAGCGCCACCTCGCGGATGTTCTGCAGCCGTTGCAGCATGGCGGAGTCAACCGGATATTCGGTGGCGTGAATGCTGTCCAGCAGTGCCCGGCTGAAAGGTATTTTATCTTTCGAGGCCTCCAGCAGGTTGATAATGGACTGGTCCGCCTTGTCCCGTATCTGAGAAAGCGGAATCTTTTCCCCTTCACAGATGCCGGGGAAGTTATTTTGGGCGGCTTTCTCGTAGCAGCCGAAATAGAGGGTGGCTGCCTGTTCGCTCTGTCTGTTCCACAGGTCGTTGAGGACGTCCATCAATGATAAATCTTCGGCATAGTACGCCTTTGTTTCGTCATCCAGTTTTTCCCTGTTCTTCTGCCATTTGTCGGCGTCATTGTCGTTCAGATACCTTAGCAGCTTTTCCATGCGGCTTTGCTTTTGCGCCATAGCCTGTGGTATGCAGGCGATGAGGCACAAACATAAAATAAATGATAAAAATATACTTCTTTTCATTGCTTTGGGGGGTTAGGTTAAATAGTTAGTGATGAAAAATCATAAAAATACCTTCATTGTCAAATGAATATTATACTTTTTCGTATTGAAACAAATTTGAATGCCAAGGGTTTGTTAAAAATCCACATTGTTTTTATAATGCTGTTATGAATACCAACTATATAGAGGAATTGAATGAGAGTCAGTGTGCTGCTGTGACTTATAATGACGGACCTTCGCTGGTAATAGCCGGTGCCGGTTCGGGAAAGACACGTGTGTTGACTTATAAAATTGCCTATCTGCTGGAGAACGGTTACAACCCGTGGAACATCCTTGCACTGACCTTTACCAATAAGGCGGCGCGTGAGATGAAGGAGCGTATTGCCCGTCAGGTAGGTATGGAGCGGGCACGTTATTTGTGGATGGGCACCTTCCATTCCGTCTTTTCCCGCATTCTCCGTGCCGAAGCAAAGTATATCGGATTCACTTCCCAATTTACCATTTATGATTCGGCGGATAGTAAAAGTCTGATCCGTTCCATCATCAAGGAGATGGGACTGGACGAAAAGACATATAAGCCGGGGGATGGTGCAGGCCCGCATTTCAAGTGCCAAAAAAACCATTTGGTTTCTCCTACGGGATACGCTGCCAATAAAGAAGCATATGAAGGAGATATGGCAGCCAAAGTGCCTGCTGTCCGTGATATCTATACCCGTTATTGGGAAAGGTGCCGTCAGGCGGGAGCTATGGATTTCGATGATCTGCTGGTGTATACGTATATTCTGTTCCGCGACTTTCCAGAAGTGCTGGCCCGTTATAGGGAGCAGTTCCGTTATGTGCTGGTGGACGAGTATCAGGATACGAATTATGCCCAGCATAGCATCGTACTTCAGCTGACGAAAGAAAATCAGCGTGTTTGTGTGGTAGGCGATGATGCGCAGAGTATCTACTCTTTTCGTGGAGCGGATATTGATAATATCCTTTATTTCACGAAGGTTTATCCTAACACGAAAGTCTTTAAACTGGAGCAGAATTATCGTTCTACGCAAACCATCGTCTGTGCTGCCAACAGTCTGATCGAAAAGAATGAACGTCAGATTCGGAAAGAAGTATTCTCTGAAAAAGAACGAGGCGAACCGATTGGCGTGTTTCAGGCTTACAGCGATGTGGAAGAAGGGGATATCGTAGCCAATAAGATAGCTGAACTGCGTCGGGAACATAGTTACGGCTATGCCGATTTTGCCATCCTATATCGTACGAATGCGCAGAGCCGTGTTTTTGAAGAGGCTCTTCGGAAACGAAGTATACCTTATAAAATTTATGGAGGACTCTCGTTTTACCAGCGTAAGGAGATTAAGGATGTGATTGCTTACTTCCGGTTGGTGGTGAATCCGAATGATGAAGAAGCGTTCAAGCGTATTATTAATTATCCGGCTCGTGGTATTGGGGATACGACAGTTGGAAAAATCATCTCAGCTGCCACTGAAAATGGTGTCAGCCTTTGGGCGGCACTTTGTGAACCATTGAGTTATGGGCTCAATATCAATAAAGGGACGCATGCGAAATTGCAAGGTTTCCGTGAACTGATTGAGGGTTCTTTATTACCGGTCAGGCGGATAAGAGTGCATACGAAATAGGAACAGATATTATCCGCCAGTCCGGTATCATCAATGATGTCTGTCAGGATACGTCGCCGGAGAATCTGAGCCGTAAGGAAAACATTGAGGAATTGGTGAATGGTATGAATGATTTCTGCGCGTTGCGGCAGGAAGAAGGCAACCCGAATATTTCTCTGACAGATTTCCTTTCGGAGATTGCCTTGCTTACTGATCAGGACTCGGACAAAGCGGATGATGGAGAAAAGATAACGTTGATGACCGTTCATTCGGCCAAGGGGCTGGAGTTCAAAAACGTATTCGTAGTGGGGCTGGAAGAAAACCTTTTCCCTAGTGGTATGGTGGGCGATTCTCCCCGTGCTCTGGAAGAGGAGCGCCGTTTGTTCTACGTGGCCATTACCCGTGCCGAAGAACATTGTTATCTGTCTTTTGCCAAAACCCGTTTCCGTTATGGAAAGATGGAATTTGGAAGCCCCAGTCGTTTCTTGCGTGATATCGATGTGAATTATTTGCGGTTGCCGCATGAGGCGGGAGTCAGTCGGTCGGTAGACGAAGGTGCGGGGCGTTTCCGCAGGGAGATCGAAGGTGGATTTACACGTGCGGCATCTCCTACACGAACGCCTTATGGTACTAAATTTTCCGATCGTGAACGTCCGAAGACTCAGGTGATTGCGCCCAGTGTGCCGAAGAATTTGAAGAAGGTCAGTGCGGTGAGTGGAAGCAGTACACGGTCGGCTTCAGCCGGTTCGGCATCTGTAACAGGAGTACAGGCGGGGCAGATGATAGAACACGAACGTTTCGGTTTGGGCGAAGTGATCAGGGTAGAAGGAACGGGTGATAATGCAAAAGCAACGATTCATTTTAAAAATGCAGGGGACAAGCAACTATTGTTGCGTTTTGCACGTTTTAAGGTGATAGAGTAATCATAGTAAAATTAGAGATGATCATGAGGAAACAACTAACAGTAATTTTGCTTTCCGCTTTGATTTTGAGTGGATGTGCGTCGGGGCGTATGGGAAATCCCGGAGCTATTGTAGGCAGGTGCTTCAATTGGAGGTAGTCTGGGAAGTTCGATAGGCGGACTTATCGGAGATAATAATCATGGCTGGAGGGGCGGATATCGCGGCTCTGCCATTGGAAATATTGTTGGCACCATTGCCGGTGCAGCGATAGGGAATGCGCTGACTGCTCGAAACCGGACCCAATAGAGGAATATGCTTACGTTCCGGAAGTCAGACAAAGGGCAGTCTCACTCTAAGTTTAAACCCTCGGACGCAGACTCAGCAGCAACTGACTCAGTTGAAACTGCGCAAGATTCGCTTTATTGACGATAACCGTAATCATGCGATAGACGGGGGAGAAAGCAGCAAGATCATCTTTGAAATCATGAATGAAGGACGAAATCCGGTTTATGACGTGGTTCCTATTGTAGAGACGGTCCGGGAAAGTGAAACATATCGGCATTTCTCCTACTGTAATGATAGAAGAAATTCTTCCGGGTGAGGGTATCCGCTATACGGCTACGGTCTATGCCGGAAGTAAGCTGAAAAAGATGGTGAAGTGACTTTCCGCGTAGCGGTGTCCGATGAGAATGGAGTAATCTGTGATTCTCAGGAGTTTACGCTGCCTACGCAGCGGGCGGAATAGGACAAGAATAGCTCAAAATATTCGATTTGTTATAGTGACAGTATGTGCTCGGGATAGTGACACTATCCTTGGCACATACTGTCACTATGTTAATGGGATGGTGACACTATCCCAATACAATAGTCCGGTGCAGTCATTACACAATAAAATGAAGTATCGGTTTCATCTACACAGAAGCATTCTATATGAGTATCTGTCAAAATTTTACGTATCGGTTTTCCTTCCCAGTCGAAAACCCAAATCTCGCTGTTTAGAGTTTTTCTTTTTGTTCTTCGTGCATCCGATTGGTGTTTGGGTTATACAGTACATAAACATAGTTATTGGAAACGGCAATGCCTCGTGCTCCCAGTTCGGCATCAGGATTATCACTTTCCGCATACACACCGTCTGGGCTTGAATTGAACTGATAATGATAGGGTGCTAACAATAGTCTTTTATGGAGCGTTAATGTTTCCGGCTTATAGTCCCATAGCTCAAGTACATTACTGGTAGCACATGCCAGACGTTTCCGGTCGGTGTTGTAACCGAATTGTGATTGATGAAACATACCTTTAGCCGTATTGGGTATGGTTTCTTCTCCACTTTGATAGTTCGGGAAGTCGCCAGATTTGGATATAACATTTTGCCGTCATTATCTAAAAATAAGGAATCTGCAATCTTCAAAAACGCCGGACGCTATAAAGCGTGATTCGCTCATCGGATAGACTCTGTCAATGCTCATGGGCAGGTGTATCAATTCTCCTTGTCGCCGGATGGAAAAGTCTTTCGCGTTGAATGTATAGTTTTGCGCTGTGAAGTGCCATCGATTGTGTATGAAAGCAGACGAATCAGACAGAAAGAATTCGACAGGGCTTAAAAATTCATCAGGTCCTTGTCCTTGTGGTAGCATTTGATTTACAAAGCGTTGTTCACTAAGACTATAGCAGTATAAAAGGCTGTCTCCTTTAAAATCACCGGCATATAAGATATCTCCTTTCTTTTTTATATCCATTGGAATGGAGATAAAGGCTTCCTTCAAAGCGGTAGATTTAGCAGTTGTGCTTTCGCTAAAGGATACTCTTTTCTGTGATTCACTACAACTGAACAATGGCAATGCCAAAGTAAATAATAGAATGATGTTTTTTAGATTTCATTTTGTTTTGCTTTATTTTGTACTATAACTACAAAGATAACGTATGTGTTTTTGAAAAACAAGGATATTGAAGAGAAATAGGGCTAAAATATTTATAGTGAGAACATAATAATATAATTGGTATTCGGTAATTACCATATATTGTGTTAACTTTGTGATTTATTTGATGGTAATTGTAGTTGCGTTTTTGCTAAAGGGTATATTTATTGCCATAAATAGTATTGATCCACATGGCAAAAAACTTGTCGGTAACCGAATATACTTTATTGATTTCTGTAATAATATCTTTTTCAAGCAGTTTTTTAGTTGCGGACTGTACAGAGCTTGCCGATGTCAGACTGTATCGTTTGATAAATTTCGCTGATGTGACGTTTTCTGCTTCACCTACTTTGGCAATGGCATAAAAGCAATTCCTTTTGCTTTTCGGGAATATTAGATAAGATTTCCCGAAAGATTGTATCATTATATGCAACAAGGTTATCTATAGCTGTTTTTGATAATTTCCAGTGTACATTCTTTCCCTTTCGGTGTATCTGCAAAAGCTTCATTGAATGTTTTTTGAATATAAAAGGTATGTCCTTTGAATAGCCGATATACTTTTTCTATATTTTCGATTTCAATATGCCGTTTTCTTTTTTGGAAATGGTCTGCGATAAATGGTATATAGATTTCCGGTGCAATGGCTTTCAGTTCCAAAATATCGGCACTGTGGTAGAATGGACGGGATGAAGATAGAAACATTTCCTGCATCATATGCCGTTCACTTCCGGCAAAGATGAAGTTGCTGTTTTCTATTTTCTGTATGTGTGTGCGTAGTAATGCTTCTATATTCTTCTCGGGATGTTTAGCAATTTGTTGAAACTCGTCGATGGCAACAATACAAGGTTTGTCTGCTGCTATCAGACATTGAAATATTTCTTCCAGTGTATATTCGGGTCGATCAATATCCCCCAGTTCCAGATTGAAAGTAGGTAGATTGGTCAGCGGGTTAAATCCGAATTTACCATTGATCGATTTAAGTGTGTGGATAAACAGGCTTGCCATTTTCTTACTGCGGGGCAATAGTGTTTCATAAATTTCTTTGCCAAGCAGATAAGTGAATTCTCTTAAGCTTGATGTATGGAGTATGTCAATGAAGAAAGTATAATATTCTTCTTTTATTTCAGGTTTCTCATAACAGAAACGGATTAGTCCCGTTTTACCCATTCTTCTGGGTGAGATAATGACAAGGTTATTGCCATTGGTTAATGATTTAACCAGCCTCTCTGATTCTTTCACGCGATCGCAGAAGTACTCGGGTTCTATTTTTCCAGTTACTATAAATGGGTTAATTTCTTTTGCCATACCTGTTTCAATTTTCCGTAAAGGTAGTTATTTGAATAGAATTATGCAAATCGAATAATGTTAATAAAGTATCTAGTCTTGTTTTATGCTTATTGGATATTGAATATTGTTAACAAACTTATTTTTTTTGCTTTAATATGGTCCGTTTCTTTAAAACCAAAGGCCCGTTTGTTTTAAACCAACGGGTCGTTGGTTTTAAAGGAACGCCCTTTTTGGTTTTAAAGGAAAAATGGCGATTTGTATATTATTGATAATCAGTAGCTTGATAAATCCTGTTTTCAGTCTTATTAAATAGTAAAATATTTATATAAGTATAGCTTAATAAATAAGAGTTTTGATGCTACAAACATTTATATTATGAATATTTGTCTGACTACAAAGTGGCTTTTCTTCTATTAAGTTATATCTTTTTTTAAAGAGAAAGTTTAGATTGTTGTGAAAAATGTTATCTTTGTAGTACAAAAACAACATAAAGTAAAGCAAAATGAGACCTAAAATCATAATTCTGTTATCTGCTATAGCTTGTATTGGAGGAATTGTATTCTTCCTTGCATGCAAATATACTTATGAATTCAAAGTAACGGAGCTTAAGGAGAAAGCGAAAAGAGACTTTTACTGAAGCACTGGATAAAGAGTTGAAAAATAGAAATATAAACGGAGGACTGTCATTTTACTTTAATTCTGAATCGGCTATCTCTACTGAAATGCCTGATTCAGTTTATTGGGAAGATGCGTCAGGAAGACATTTATATCGGATGGATTCCAAGAAAAACTCTATGAATATTACTCATAATAGTAATTTACGTGCTTTTTGCATACTTTTATTTTTTATGAAAAGCCACTTCAGCCTGACTCTTTAAATCTTATATGGGATGAACAATTAAATAAAGCAGATATTTATTTAGAATCAGCTTTACGTATTTCTTTGACGCATGAAGACGGTAGTGTAGAATCTCAAAAGACCTATCAGAGTGAATGGGGCAATTCTTCAAATTTAGTTTTTACTTTTTTATATAGGTTATGCCTGTGAGATAGAAGTAATGGGTTATTTGCATTACACTCTATGGGGATGATATATAAAGAGGTGCTGCTATATTTATTGCTATATATAATTGTTGGATATGGATTTTATACGTTTTTTCATAATTCTCAGTCGCAGGATCAATTCATTACGTAGTAAAGAAATAGTCGAGATTATCAAGGAGACTCCCGTGGAAATCTTAAAAAGAGGTTCCTGTGGAAATTATCAAAGAAGTTCAGGTTGAAAAACAAATAATTAAAGAAGTACAGAGAGTGGATATTATTCCCTTACATTCTTACATATTGGGTGAGAGTCTAATATTCTATGCAGATCAGAATATCATAGAGGTAAATGATGTTAAGTATAATATTCAGGGGCAGTCCAGTTTACTTTTTAGAACTATTTTTTCAAGAAAAAAAGATAATGGCTATACATTAAAGGAAGACTTTATCATAGAAAAATTGTGGCCTGATAATTCAGGTAATGATGAGCGAATGCATAAAGCGATTGGACGTCTGCGCTCGTTTCTTAGAAAAATAGATCCTTCATTGAGTATAATAAATAAAAATGGTACTTATCGACTAATTATATCAGAGAAATCTCTTGTTAAGAGAAATAGCTAAAAAAATGTCGATGAAATGGAGCTATTTTGAATTTCAACTTGATTTCTTCGGATAAAAATGATGCGAGGTCAGGATTGGTCAGCGGTATTCTTTGCTAATTAAGTGCTTCATTACTACTTTTGCTCTCAGAATTAATCTTTAACGCAAAAGTAGTATGAAAAAAAATCTTCTTCTTTTATTATGTATAGTAGCTATTTTATCTACTAAATATTTGGCTTCTCATGAAAAGAGACAAAGTGCTTTATTGTTATATAACATAGAAGCTTTAGCTGCTAACAGTGAGCAGCATGCAGATATTGGACATTGTTATGGAACAGGTACTTTAGATTGTCCTGTATCTCACGATAAAGTTAAATATATCGCTGGAGGATATAGTCTTGAAGGTCTTTATTAGCTTTCTTCTTCTCTTTATCTGCATCTCTTGTGGTACAAAAAAAATATGGAATATGCAGAGAATGTATTTCCTTATTCTGAATTTCCACAAGAGAAGGAGCTAAAGGGAGAGGTAATAGAGCTTGATACTGCTTTATTTCGTTGTCCATTTCGGATACGAGTTGAAGGAGATAAAGCCATTGTAATGGATTTGCATGGTATTGATTATTATGCTCATTTGTTCAAATATCCTGGCTTTCAATATTTATCTTCTTTTGGGAGGCGCGGTGATTCACCAACTGAAATGCTATCAATGGATAATGTTCGTTTCTACAATCATCAAGTATGGACATTAGATGCTAATAAAAGAGAATTAACACGGTTGGGTTTTTCTTCATCCGGTGATTCACTGCTCCGTGACGAAGCGGTGATATTGGATGAAGATATTTTAAGACCACTTGACTTTGCCATATATAATGATACTACCTTTATAATTCCTGATTATTCCGGTGAAAACCGATTATGTTGGCTTAATGATGATGGGGAACTTGTAAAAAAGATAGGCGCTATCCCATCAATTAATAATCAAACGTTACGAAAAGCTCGTCCAGCATTGGCACAGGCATGGCGTAGTTTCATTGATTATAATTCTCATAACGGTGTATTAGCAATGGTGACTCAACTAGGTGAAGTACTTGAAGTCTATAATTTGAAGGATAGCACGGAGGTTATTCGTATTGGTGAAAAACGGGGAACCTAAGTTTAAAATATTTGAAGGATATGGAATACCTTCAGGAATTATGGGCTTTAGCGATGTGCAAGTAACAGATAATGCCATTTATGCAGTGTTCCATGGGACTACATTTAAAGAGATTGTAAAACATAATGGTCATCTTCCAGATGGAGGAAAGTATATTTATGTATTCAGTTTGAAAGGAGAACCACTATATAAGTATGTGCTTGATCACTATGTATATGGTTTTTGGGTGGATGAAGCTACAAAAACAATTATAGCGACAGATATAAATAATGATCAGCCTATTGTGAGATTTCAATGTGGTTGAAAAAATAGATAGTTAACGTGATTAAAAAGAGGAGCAGGAAGATGGGTTAGTCAATTTTGCCGGATTGGTTCCCATCATCTGCTACTTTATTCCTACTAAAAAAAGAAAGGAGGTGCGACAAAGATAGTGATAATAATGGTTATGGCAAATACGTTTTTACCAGATATAGAGAAAAGTATGAAAATGAAAAGGTATAAATATTAAAAAATCTACTTAAATGAAAAAGAAATTAATGGGCATAGTTACTATTATTATTGCAATTGCTGCTGTTGCAGGATATAATGTATATGCTTCGCGGAGTAACGTGAAGTTGTCGGACTTAGCTTTAGCTAATGTAGAAGCATTGGCTGATTCTTCTGAAGGTTCTCAAGTGATTGTAACACATACTGTATGGTGAGTTATTTTGATACATGTATCAGTTAGATATACAAATAACACTTTTACTACTTGTTGCGATAGTAGAATAAGAAGATCTTAACTAACCGATTGTAAGGCTATATAGGTGCCTACTATTTCTATATAGCCTTGTTTTTAAAAAAAAATCATGAATACCCATAATTCTTGTTTTAATACTGCTTTTTGACAGTATTATTAGTAAACAGTATCTTGTGCAGAAAAAAGTGTAGAAGTAAATATCAAGATGCAACTTTAATTGA
>VOFJ01001169.1_pt1 | contig 47449 bp, 72 predicted proteins | sample 5384081 | NCBI WGS metagenome assembly VOFJ01 (sample SAMN12384729, study PRJNA508395) | human gut metagenome | isolation source: healthy gut I | host: Homo sapiens
AACCCCCAAACATCAATAAAATATCATAATGTCGTTTGTGTCGATATCGATACAAACAAGATCAATAATTTGAATAATGGGATTATTCAATATATGAGCCAGGTTTAAAAAGAATTGGTCGATAAAAATGTCGAAGCCGGCCGATTAAAATTTTCTACTGATCTTGCCGAATGTCTTGGGGAAGTTGAAATTGTATTTATTGCAGTAGGTACTCCCCGGATGAAGATGGAAGTGCAGACCTTAAATATGTTCTTGCCGTTGCTCATACCATAGGACAATACATAAAAAAATATATGGTTATCGTAACTAAAAGTACGGTACCCGTAGGTACTGCAAGGAAAGTGAAAAAAAGTAATCCGGGAAGAAATCGATAAACGGGGAATTTCTGTCGAATTCGATGTCGCCTCTAATCCGGAATTTTTTGAAAGAAGGAGCAGCGATAAAAGATTTTATGAGCCGGATAGAGTTGTTATCGGAGTAGACAGTATAAAAGCCCGGGAAATGATGTCGAAATTATATAAACCTTTTATGCTGGTATCCGATCGGATCATTATAACAGATATTCCTTCTGCTGAAATGATAAAATATGCAGCAAATTCAATGCTGGCAACCAGAATATCTTTTATGAACGATATCGCTAATCTCTGTGAATTGATCGGAGCTGATGTCAATATGGTCAGGAAAGGAATCGGAAGCGATTCCAGAATAGGGAAACAAATTTTTATATCCCGGATGCGGATATGGGGAAGCTGTTTCCCCAAGGACGTAAAAGCCTTAATAAAAACGGCCAAACAACATGGATACGATATGAAAGTTCTGAATGCAGTTGAAAGTGTCAACGATATCCAAAAAAGAAATATTATATAAAAAGCTAAAACAACATTTCGATGGAAATCTAAATGATAGAACAATTGCCATATGGGGGTTATCCTTTAAACCAGAAACCGACGATATGCGTGAAGCTCCGGCTTTGGTTCTTATAAATGCGTTATTAAAAGAAAAATTGCAAAATAAAAGTATACGATCCTATTGCAATGAATGAATGTCGGAGGAAATTAGGAAGTGTTGTTGAATATTGTGAAAATAAATATCAGGCAACCATTGAAGCTGACGCATTGGTCTTAGTTACAGAATGGAAAGAATTCAGAATTCCGGACTGGAATCTGGTAAAGCAGAATATGAAAGGTGTATTTATTGTAGACGGCCGTAATCTTTACAATAAAACGGAACTTGAAAGGAATAGCTTTATTTATACCGCAATAGGATGTTAATAGCAAATATTTATTCATGAAACCATCGACCAGAATAATATTTAATACTTCTATTCAGTATGTACGTACAGTCATTTCAGTCCTCGTCACTTTATATACGGCACGACTTATACTGGACGCATTAGGAGTCGAAGATTATGGGATCTATTCCTTGGTCGGTGGAATTGTGGCAATGCTTTCCTTTGTACAAACCTCACTGACTTCAACGACTCAAAGATATCTGTCTTTCCACCAAGGTAAAGGAGATTTCTTTATGCAACATAAAATATTCAACAACAGTATCGTTACGCAACTGATCATAAGCGTCACGCTTATATCCGGATTATGCATATTGCAACCTTTCATTTTCAATGGATTTCTGAATATTCCGGCCGATCGGGTAAATGCTGCAATCTGGGTATATTATTGTATGTTATTTTACATTGTTTTCACCATGCAATCAACTCCTTATCTGGCTGTTCTGATTGCTCATGAAAATATATTTTATGCAACTATTGTCCAATTAACTTATTCATTTCTTAAAATTCCTATTGCTTTAATTCTATATGCAATACCTGTCGAAAGACTGAAATATTACGCGATTTTATTAGTGATCGTTCAAGCTGCAAATTATTTCATGTACTTAATATACTGTAAAAAGGAAATATAAGGAGACAAAAAATATACACCTTTTCTCTTTGGACAAGCAAATTTTCAAACAGATGTTTTCTTTTTATGGGATGGTCTGTATATAGTACCGGATGTATCGTTGGCAGAACTCAGGAATTGCAATTTTATTAAACAGATTTTTCGGTACAGTAGTCAATGCTGCCTATGGAATAGCCTGGCAAGTTTCCGGACAACTGAACTTTTTATCTTCTTCTATCCAAAAATGCAACAAAACCGCAATTAATCAGAGCTGAAGGTGCTAACGACAGGAAGAAAATGTTTCGCTTAGCCGAAATAACCAGTAAATTTTCATTTCTATTATTAGCCTTTATTTCTATTCCTGCTATAATGGAAATGGATGATCTTTTATCCATTTGGCTGAAAGAAGTTCCGGAAAATACTGTAGTCTTCTGTCAGTTTATCGTATTGACTAATTTAGCCGATCAATTAACCATCGGATTGGCTTATGCTAATGAGGCAATCGGAAAGATCAGAAATTATTCACTGGTTGTAAATTCTATCAAACTACTATCATTACCTGCAGCCTTTCTTTTTTTTACATTATGGCGCCGAAGTTATTGCTTTTGTTATGTATTGCATATTAGGCATCGAGTTATTATGTGCCTTAACCAGATTACCTTTTCTAAAATTTAGGAGGATTATCTATCAAAGAATTTTCTAAACGTGTTTTTTTACCGATAATTCCTCCGTTCTGTCTTACTGTAATTTTTGTGTTACTATTACTCCAGTATATTTTCCTCCACCTGGAGTTTTGTCGGTAACTTTATCATTTCAGCCATTACAATGGGGATAAGTTCTTATTTCTTTAGCCTATGTAAAGATGAAAAAGAAATTCTCCAAAGGATATCGGGTATAGCCCTACAAAAAGTCAAATCAATTAATTCAATCCTATGAATCATCAGATAAAAAAAACAATTATCTTTTATTTCTATCCATTGGTAGCTTTCAGAAGATGGGTTATAAAACAAAAAAAAAGAACTATCTGGGACATCATAATCCTGAAAAATTAGCCAAACTACTCTATAGAAGGAAATTCCATAAGGAACTGAATTTAAATAATCCCTCAAACATTCAATGAAAAAGTGAATTGGCTGAAATTCCGATCAGATACATCTTTATGGACAGAATTAGCCGACAAGTATAAAAGTCCGTGAATACATTAAAAATAATGGTCTTGAAGAGATATTAGTTAAATTATACGGAAAAGGGGACCGTGTAGAGGACATCGATTTTGAGCAATTACCGAATAGCTTTGTTTTTAAAAAGCAATAATGGATGTGGTACAGTACTATTAGTAGAAGATAAAACCAAACTGGATTTACAGGCAACCCGTAAATTGCTAAAAAAATGGCTTAAACAAAAATATGGATACACCACAGCAGAACCGCATTATACAACCATAAAACCTTGTATTTATAGCTGAGGAATATTTGAAATGGGATAATCCTTCCATTTCATCTTCACTCATAGATTATAAATTTCATTGTATACATGGATCCCCCTTTATATTCAAGTTATGTCGGATAGACAACCTGGTCATATTTATCATTGGAATATTTACTAATACATTCTGGCAACCATATTCCGGCTATATTCCACCCCAACTAAAAAAAGATAGTGAAATTCCGTGTCCACAGTCATTTGAAAGAATGTTAGATATATGTAAAATTCTATCAAAACCTTTTTCCCCAAGTACGTATCGACTTATATGAAATAGGAGGAAAAATTTATTTTGGAGAAATGACATTTACTTCTGCCGGTGGATATGATGATGAAATTCCTAACGATCTGGATGTTGAAATGGGAGAAAAAAATGAATCTTCCATTAAATTAAATTCCTTACAAATTTAGTATGAGTCTCTATACGATCCGGAGCATTTTCGTTTATTTCATACTTATTGGAAGCTCTGTTTTAATTGTAGAGGAAATAAAATTTTTTAAGTGTATTTTTCAGCCTGTTTTCAAAGATACTTTTTCTATATGTTTTTTTTTAAGGCTTTATTTCATTTTTCCTTTTCTAAGTTTGATATTTTAATTTTTTATATTTTTTATTTTCTCCATATTGAATTCATATGTGAATCAAATGTCTATTATTGAAATAATACCTTTTTTTTATTAAAACAACCGGATTGGTATTATTTACGGAGCAACTGATAAAAAAAGACACAACACTTACACTATATTCACTATCGTTTGTATTTTCTTTTTTATTATTTATCTGAATTTTATCTTACTATTAATATATCCGGACGGTATATGGATAAATGAAAACGGAGGAGAATTATATTTTCTAGGAGGAAACTATAATCAGTTCGGGGGAGTGATCATCCCGGCATTAGCTGTAAATACATTATATTGTTTTCATGCGAACAAAGGTAAATTCAATTTATTTCTACTATATCCTATTTCTTTATTATCAGTTCTCTTACCTGGAAGCGGATCGATGACATCTTTTTTATGTATTGTTTTTATTAATTACATATTTAGTATTTTTTTCATCCTTTGAAAATACGGAAATGGTTTTTAATTCTACTATTCTCCGGTTTAATATTGTTTGCATTAACCATGGTATTTACCCAAAGTGAGGTTGTAAGTGGTTCAAAGTTACAGGTATTTATAGAAGATGTATTACAAAAAAAAATATGACTTTTTCAGGAAGAACTGTTATATGGATGTATTCTTTATATATGATAAGCAATTCTTTTTATATCAGGCTATGGTTGGGTCGATAAAGATTGGGCATTAGAAAATATTCATGGCGTGATAACCCATAATATTGAATTACAGATTTTGTTGCAAGGTGGAATTATTCTTGGGATTATATTTCTCTTTTTATTGTATACGGCTATCCGAAAGCAAAAGAATAAAATTTATGATTCCGGTATCCGTATATTTCTGTTGGTTGTATTGACGATCTATTTCCTGATGTTACAGATGGAGTGTTACCCCTACCAAATGATACTGTTTATGTTATTGATTGTATTTTTTTTATCAAATTATTTTTTTCCCTATAAAAAAAGAAGATTGAAAATAAGTGCAGATGAATAATACGATTAATTTTTTCCATCATTATTCCGACAAAGAATATCCTGGATCTGTTACAGCGTTGTCTGGAATCTATTCCCCCAACGCTCCGATATAGAAATCATCGTTGTAGATGACAATAGTGACCGGGAAATCGTCGATGTCAAAAATTATCCGGGGACGAATAACCAACAAGTAAAAAAATAATTTTCTTACCCGAGAGCAAAGGAGCAGGGTATGCACGTAATATCGGTTTAACAATAGCCAAAGGGAATGGATATTATTCGCCGATTCCGACGATTATTTTTCAGAAAAATTTTCTGATATATTGGATCGTTACATAAATTCTGAATATGACATTATATTTTTAAACTACGAGAGAGTCGATTCGGTTACAAAAAGAAAAAATACACGTCTACAGACAGTCTTTCATTACAGGTAAAAACTTAAATGACAAATTATTAGAAAACAAGTTAAGATTTGTTATGGGGCCACCCTGGTGCAAAATGATCGCTCATCATTTAATAAAAAAAAAATACAATGTAAAATTTGATGAAGTAGCCAAACATAATGATACGATGTTTTCTCTTAAAATCGGCTATTATGCAGATCGTATATTCATCGATCCGGAAATAGCTTATTATAATACCCAACGAGAAGGTTCTATCACTACGTCCAGATTTGCCCCAAGCAGTATTTATATTTCCACCATATTCGACGTCGAAATGGATTATATGAAATTCGCCAGGGAACATCACATCAAATTTGTAAAGTGGAGATTATGGGATTCAACAATTGCCTGTGCGAGAAATGAAAAAGATCTGATTTTCGAAATACTGAAATATTTGCATAAAAAAAAACACTGTCTCCGAATGCTTTTACTGAAAATGCCTGTGTATCTAACTATCCGGATTTATAACAAATGTTTCGGTAATGATTAAATTATGAAAATATTAATTATAGCAAGGGGATATCCCACTCCTAATCATCCATTGTTCGGTTGTTTTGAAGCAACGCAAGCTCATGCATTACAGAAACTGGGGCATGAGGTAATATACATCGGATTGAATTTTTATTCAGCCAAGAACTGGGACATTATCGGTACTAATCATCGAATCGTAGACGGTATCAATATTTATGAACATTATTTTTTGGCCGTACCTTACCGGAGATTGATGCCGGAAGTTATTATACATCATGTTTTAAAGAAAGAAATTATAAAACTGTATAAAAAAAGGTAGAAAAGCTGCATGGTAAACCGGATATCATTCATTCACATTATTTAAATATTTCTGTACTTGCCTCAGTCTTAAAAAAAAAGAAATTTAATATTCCTTGGGTGTGTACTGAGCATTGAGTATAATAAATAATGATATTTTACCTGAATATGTAAAAAACTACGGTAAGCTGACTTATCCGTATGCCGATGCAATAATAACTGTTTCCAACTCTTTGGCACTCCGTTTATTTCAACATTGGAAGGTCAGAAGTACTGTTATTTATAATATGGTTTCCGATGCTTTCTTTGTTAAAAAAAATACAGATACCCCAAATAGGCTGGGATTCCGATTTATATCTGTCGGCAATCTGATTCATAGAAAAGGGCATGATATATTGATCGATGCTTTTAAAAAGCTGATTTTGATACGAATGTATCACTCACCATTGTTGGAGGAGGTAATCAGCGGTCGCGTCTTCAAAAATATGATCGATAGTGCGGGTTTAACAGCTCGAATCACATTGATGGGGTTAAAAAGTCAGCAGGAAATACAGAATTTAATTTCAGAGTCGGATGTTTTTGTATTAGCCAGTAGAAAAGAAACATTCGGGGTAGTATATATAGAAGCAATGGCCAAAGGCTTGCCTGTTATAGCAACGCCTTGCGGTGGCCCGGAAGAATTTGTCAACCATGAAAATGGTTTGTTAGTTCCCTGTAACCGTGTTAATGAATTAACGGATGCTTTGAAATATATGCATAAAAATATAAATGAATACAATAGGGATAAAATCCGGGAATCAACTTTAAAAAATTTTCGGAAACGAGTATTGCTCAAAAAATTGAAGAGGTATACCTCAATATTTTAAAAAACGTCATGATACTTTATAGTTCTGTCGATAAATAAATTAATTTCATTTATAATCACCTATGGCTAAATACAAACTAAGGTTAGCAAAAACCCAGCGATGCAAAAGAAATAGCAAACCTTCATTATTCTATCCGGGAACAGGGGCTCCGGGGATTTTTGCCATGATGGGTAAGCCTTTTTGAAAAAATACTACAAAATAGTACTGAATGATCCGAATGAAGTGGTTATCTGTGCAGAAAACGAAAAAGGCCAGATTGTCGGTTTTAACAGTAGTACCCTGGATGCAAAAGCGCAGATGGACAATCTGAGGAGAAAAAGGGTTCAACTGGCTTTCGCTGCATTTACTTCTATCCTTGCAAATCCGAAATTGATCAAACCTTTATTCGACCGATATAAATCCATGCACACTTCTTCCCCGACCAAATATTTTGTGTCGGAAGGAGTCCGGGGGGAATATTGGGCCTGGAAGGCAGCCGAAAAAGACCCGGTCGGCAGTGTGGAAATGAACATGGCCTACAGAGCTGTATTAAGGGCTTTGGGGGTAAAAGAAGTTTTTTATGAAGTCGATGCCGGTAATAAGAAAGTACTGGCCTATCACAAATTACACAAAGATGTTATCATTGAAACGATTAATTTACCCGATGGCAGGGAAAGATATCTGATGAAAAGCGATCTGACCCGGAAGAATACAAAATAGATTTACAGTGAATAACCGATTATTTATAAAATTAACAGAATAATATTATGGAAAAAGTTTATTGAATTATTTGCCAATCTATTCGACGAAACCGATATAAACGTATTTACTCCTCAGACAAAATTCAAAGAATTGAAGAGTGGAGTTCGCTTATCGCTTTATCGGTCATACTGATGGTCGATGAGGAATACGGAATCACTATCGAAGGAAAAAGACATTGAAAAAATGTCGGTACGATCGAAGAATTATTCAATACAATCGAAAGTAAAAAATAAAGTCCGATGACCTATAATCCGTTTTCTTTATCGGGGAAGACTGTCCTTATTACCGGTGCGGCATCCGGTATCGGACGCAACAGCCATCGAATGCTGCCGGATGGGAGCTGAAGTCGTTATCACGGATATCAATCCGGAAGGATTGAAGAAACCTTCCGGCAACTACCGGTACAAAAACGGGACACATAGCCGAATTGTCACAGATCTGACCAAAGAAGAGGAAATCGAGTCGCTGGCCGATCGTTTACCCCGCTTGGATGGTTGTGTCAATAACGCAGGGATAATGAAACTTGTACTTACTCCCCTTTTTAACGACAGAAATCATCGAACGTATTCAAAAGATCAATCTGATCGCTCCGATGATGCTTACCCGCAATCTGATAAAAAGAAGAAAATGAAGAATCCTTCATCCATTGTTTTACGGCCTCTGCCGGAGGAGTATTCAGGGTATCCGCAGGCAACGGTATTTATGCCACGAAACCAAATGCGGAATAGATGCCTTTATGAGAACAACTGCGTTGGAATTAGGCGGTAAAGGGATCAGATGCAACAGCGTAAATCCGGGTATGGTCGAAACAAATCTGATCAGATCCGGTCAGTTATCCGGGGAACAACTGAAAAAGACAAAAAAAAATTATCCTCTTGGACGTTATGGCCAACCTTCGGATATCGCTTATGCTATCGTGTACCTGCTTTCAGATGCTTCATCCTGATGACCGGAACGGCACTGAAAATCGACAGGGGGAATGACATTAGCTTTGATTGATCTATGATAAAAAAGATTTTTGAAAATAAAGTTTGCCTGATTACAGGAGGCGGTCGCGGAATCGGACGTGCTATAGCCGAACGTTTTGCCGGAGACGGTGCTATTGTTTATGCCGGAGATATTCAATGGGACGAACCGGATCATTGGACGTGTGCCGTGGCGGAAAAAAAATACCAGACCAAAGTTATTCCGGTATTACTGGATGTTACGGACCGGGAGATGGTCAAAAAACGCTGATGGGGATACATAAACAGGAAGGGCGCATCGATTGTGTCGTTAATAATGCCGCCATTATCTCCAATCAGAAACTCGGAATGGTATTACGTGAAAATCTGGAACAAATGTACCGGGTCAATGTATTCGCAGTGATTGAAATGATTCAGACCGTTTCCCGGCTTATGGCGCGTTCGGGAGGCGGTTCGATTATCAATATGGCTTCGGTTACCGGTGTCATCGGATCTCCGGGACAGGTAGCTTATTCCTCCACAAAAGGAGCGGTCATTACCATGACCAAATCTGCAGCCAAAGAACTCGCCCCGCTGCATATCCGGGTAAACGCTGTTGCTCCCGGTATTGTCAAAACGGAAAGATTCGAGGAGTTATACGAAACCGACAGCGATAAAATCGATGTCAGAATCCAAAAAAGATCGGACTCGGAAGATTAGGGCACTCCGGAAGATGTGGCCAATGCCTGTGCTTTTTCTTGCCTCAGACAGAGCAGATTATATTTCCGGACAGATCTTAGGGGTAGACGGGTGTGCAGTAATCTAAACGTTTTGAATATGTTTTTGAATATCGACCAGAAAAAATCCGGCAGATATCGCTGCTATCGACGATCATGAGGATTCACTTACTTACGGCGAATTAGTCCGTTTCTGTGATCATTTCGGGGAGGTGCTGAGCAAAAAGAACACTCATTTTTATCTTATCGGAGAATTGTATCGGTGCATTTGCAGGATACATCGGTGCGCTTTCGAATAAAATCGTACCGTTGATTATCCATAGTCATACAGAAAGCGGATTATTTCAGAATCTATTATCGGCATACCGACCGGAATATTTATGGCTGCCGGAACATTTGGGGCATGAGTACGAATCAGAAGTGGTATTCGGTTTCAAACATTATATATTGGTAAAAAACGGGAATGACACCCCCACCCTTATATAAAGAACTTTTTTGCTGTTACCGACTTCCGGCTCGACAGGAAGTTCGAAACTCGTGAGGCATAGCTATAAAAAACGTAGAGGCAAATGCCCGTAACGTCTCTTTATTATTCGGCCTGGATAAACACGAACGTGCTTTAGCCACCCTACCCATATATTATACGATGGGGTTATCGGTGATAAGTAGTCATATTTATGCCGGAGCGACAATCTTACTGACTGGAAAAAGTCTGACAGACGGAAAGTTCTGGACCTTTATGAAGGAACATCGGGCAACAAGCTTCACCGGTGTCCCTTACAGTTTCGAGGTTCTCCAGAAATTACGTTTTTTTCAGAATGGATATCCCCCACCTGCAATTAATTACCCAAGGAGGAGGCAAGATGGATGAAAAATTATTCCGCACTTGTGCCGACTATGCAGAGAAAAAATGGGAAAAAATTTATCGCTACCTATGGACAGACAGAAGGTACGGCCCGAATGGCTTATTTACCCGCCCATCTGGCAAGTTCAAAAATTTGCAGTATAGGCCGGGCGATTCCGAATGGAGAATTATCTCTTGTCGACGAACAGGGAAAACTTATTCTGGAAAAAGAAGCGACAGGCCAGCTGGTATACAAGGGACCCAATGTCACGTTAGGGCTATGCTTTTTCCGCCGATGATCTGATCAGGGGAGATGAAAACAAAGGAGTCCTTTTTACAGGGGGATCTTGCCAGGAGGGATGCTGACGGATGTTATTACATCATAGGACGTATAGGACGCTTTTTTAAAAATTATTCGGTTTAAGGGTGGGATTAGATGAATGAACGGATAATCAAGGCCGAATATAACCTGTTCTGTGCCTGTACGGGTACGGATAAAGGGATGTATGTCTACATTACGGACGGGAAATTTGCAGATAAAGTTCTGGATTTACTGATCCGAAAACCCATATCATAGCTTCGGCTTTCAAAGTTATTGTCATCCCGGAAATCCCTAAAAATGAAGCAGGAAAAATATTATACAGCAAATTAATCAAAGAATAACAGATTATACTATGACGAATTTAGAAAAATACAATGAGGCATTTACAACTGTTTTTCAGTATCGGCCAAGGATTTAAACGATGAGTTCAATGCCGGGAATATCGATTGCTGGGATTCTGTCCACCAGTTAAGTATTGTAGCCCAATTGGAAGAAATATTCGATGTCATGTTCGACCCGGAAGACATTCTGGGACTAACCTCTTATGCTGAAGGAAAGAAGATTCTGTCCAAATACAATGTAGAACTTTAACCATCGGATTTATGGCTCTCTGGAACATAAAAGAACGTAAAGCTTGCGGAGTTGCCGGTGCCGTACCGACAAAGCCGTCGATACTCACGATTTCGATTTTTTCAATCGGGAAGAAGCCGATGTTTTTATAGATACCGTAGGTATAGAAAAACGATATGTCGCTACAGATGACATTTGTGCCTCCGACCTGTGTTTGGCAGCAGCTGAAAATCTGATTGCAAAATTAGGGATGGAATAAAGAAGAAATCGATATTTTATCTTTTGCATCCGTTACCGGAGATTACCGGACTCCACCGACCTCCTGTATTCTACAGGAACGTTTGGGTTTATCTGACCGTTGTTTTACACTGGATATTCCTATGGGATGTTGTGGTTGTGTATATTCGATCACAGTCGTCGGGAATATGCTATCGTCCGGTAATCTGAAAAAGCTCTTTTTATTGATCGGGGATACTGCGACACGAATGGGATCGCCATATGACAAAAGCCGTGTCCCGCTTTTCGGGGATTGCGGGACTGCCCTGGCACTTGAATATCATGAGGATACAGAACCCATTATTGTCGATTTCCATACCTTCGGCAAAGGATACCGGGCATTGATGACTCCGGCCGGAGGATTCAGACACCCGGTTACTCCTGAATCGTTCGAATACGAAGATTTCGGTAACGGTATTGTCAGAGCTCCGGTACATACACTGATCAACGGTATGGATGTGTTGTCGTTTGCTATTTCCAAACCTCCCTAAAAGTATCGATGAATTACTAAAAAATATTGTGCTCTGGATAAAGAAAAGATATCGATTATTTTCTGATTCACCAGGCCAATAAACTAATCATCGACAGGATTGTAAAAAAACTGAAATTAGAAACGGCAAAAGTGCCTTGCAATATCCGGAATTTCGGTAATTTGGGTGGTTCTTCCATTCCCATGCTGATGGTTACCGATCTGAAAGAGCAATTGCAGGACCGGAAGCTGTCACTTCTGTGCTCGGCATTCGGTCTCGGACTCACATGGGGAACCATGTTTCTGAAAACAGAACCGATGGTTGTATGTGACTTGATTAAAATTGAATGTTCCTCCGGACTGTAAGAGTTAACTAAAAGGTAGAATGGGAATTGTACAGATTGTTAATTCCATTTTTTTCATCAAATACATATATTCTTTCTCACACCGACTCGTGTCGGGTGGTGGCTGATCGACATCGGAGATATCGAGCCTGTCATCGCCCGATTACTTCCCGGTCAGCAAATTCAGGGAGTATTTTTAACTCACTTCATACCCATTTCGATCATTTTTATGGAATAAACCGGCTGATCTCCTTATTTCCGGATTGTATCGTATATACTTCCGCACACGGACAAGAAGGATTATATTCAGAAAAAAACTGAATTTTTCCAAATATCACGATCATCCCTTTGTGTTTTCCGGAAATAAAGTAAAGATATTGCATGAGGGAGACCGGATTGAAATTTTCCGGGGACAAAAGCTCGAAGTACTTGAAACGCCAGGCCATGATCCTGGATGTCTGACCTATTTTACAGAGAACTATATTTTTTACCGGAGATTCCTATCTGTTCGATACAAAAAGTCATCACCTCTTTTCCTAAAAGTGATAAAGAGCAAGCAAAAACTTTCGCTTGAAAAATAATTTCCTACTGTGACAAAAAACAGGACGGTATGTCCCGGTCACGGTGTTATAAAAACAAGTAAAAATCAGACTATAAAAATCTTATATGAAAATCCCTTTTTCCTTACCTGTCATCGATGATGAGGTAATTGCAGAAATGCATGATACCCTGACTCATACGGGATGGCTGACGACAGGCCCCAAAGCACGGGCTTTAGAAGATGAGATCCGGCAGTTCACGGGAGGTGAAGCTGTTTTTGTGTGTAAATTCGTGGACCTCCGGGGCGATGCTGATGTTGCGTTGGTTGGGAGTAGGTCCCGGTGATGAAGTGATTATCCCCGCTTACACTTACAGTGCAACGGCTTTGTGTGCCATGAATATGGGGGGCAAAGGTGGTGATGGTAGACGTAAAAGATGATTTTACTATCGATCCGGACAAGATAAAAGCTGCGATCAATGAACACACCAAAGTGATATTGCCTGTCGATATCGGAGGGTATCCCTGTGATTACGATGCCATCCGTGAAGTTTTGAACGATCCGGAAGTGAAGGCTTTGTACCGGCCTGCCTCCGGGAGGCAACAGCAATTGGGCCGGATAATGCTTTTGGCCGATGCCGCCCATTCCTTAGGGGCTTTTTATAAAGGAAAGGCTTCCGGGACAGTGGCCGATGTCACTGTTTTCTCCCTGCATTCCGTAAAAAAATATAACGACAGGGGAAGGCGGTGCGATTGTATTGAATTTACCGCAGCCTTTCAACAACCAGAATGAACTGACTTTCCTGAGGGCCTTGGCATTGAACGGACAAAACAAGAGTGCTTTCGAAAAAAAAAATCAGGTGGGTGCGTGGCGGTATGATATCATCGATCAGGGACTGAAAGTGAATATGCCGGATTTGTGCGCTACTGTCGGGTTGGCCCAGATGCGCCGGTATAAATCCACGTTTCTGCCCGAAAGGAAAGCCATTTTTGAATTTTATGTCCGGGAGTTTTCAAAACGGGATTGGGCTGTTATTCCCCCCTATCATCACCGGGATACGGAGAGTTCTTATCATCTGTTTCTGCTCCGGATCAAGGATTTCGATGAAGCGAAAAGGGATGCCATGATTCAATATATCAGTGAAAAGGGTGTCGGGGTGAATGTACATTACATACCGATGGCTATGCTGACTTTGTTCAAGAACCGGGGATATAAAATGGAAGATTATCCGAATACATACCGGTTGTATGCCAATGAAATCAGTCTTCCGGTTTATAATCATTTAACCCGGGAACAGCTGCGTATCATCGTAGATACCGTTGCCGAAGCCTATGAAGCTGTAAAATAACATTTCTTTTCCTTCTTTTTATAATCCGAATTTATGTACAAATTTTTGAAGGTTGTCTTTGACGTACTGCTGGCACTTATTGCCTTGGTGTGCGTGTCGTGGCTGTTATTGCCCTGTATGCTGATTTTTGTGGTGTACGGGAGAACATAAGGTATGGTATCTGCAAAAAAGGGTTGGGTACAGGAACCGGATGTTTTTATTTTTAAGTTCGCCACCATGCTGAAGAACTCCCCCCAATATGGGGACAGGCAGCCTGACCACCCGGAATGATCCGCGTGTATTGCCTTTCGGCCGTTTTTTGCGGAAGACGAAGATCAATGAATTGCCGCAGATATTGAATGTACTCAGTGGAACGATGAGTATTGTAGGGCCGCGTCCGCAGATGAAGGTGGATTTCGAACGTTTTCCGGAACATGTACAACGGGTGATTTATAATGTGCGGCCGGGAATCACGGGGCTCGGCTCGATTGTTTTCCGGGATGAGGAGCGGTTGTTGTCGCAACCGGGGATCGATCCTGTCGTGTTTTATACGGAGAAAATCGCTCCGTACAAAGGTGAACTGGAAATCTGGTACCAACAGCATGCATCGTTATGGCTGGATATAAAACTGATCTTTCTGACGGCCTGGGTGATCGTGAAGCCGGAAAGTGATCTGCCTTTCCGTTGGCTGAAAGGATTGCCGGAGCGGCCGGAGTATTTGAAATAATTTCTTACCTGAATTTGAAATCAAATTAAAATTAAGCAGATGTTGAATGTCAGTCAATTTATAGCCGACCACATAACGGGCCGGCAGAAGAGTATGTTCGCAGCGGACATCGGGGGCGAACCGGGATAAGCTTCGCGCGGAAATAGAAGGGAAACGTGTTTTTGGTGATCGGCGGTGCCGGGACGATCGGTTCTTCGTATATCCGGGCGGTACTGCCTTCCGTCCTTCAAAGCTGGTGGTAGTAGATATCAGTGAGAACGGTCTGACGGAACTGACGAGGGATCTGCGCTCGACGTACGGGATGTATGTGCCTGAAGAATACCGGACTTATCCGCTCAGTTTTGCCGATCCGGTCTTTGAAAAGATTTTCCGGGCAGAGCAGGGATTCGATATTGTGGCCAATTTTTCAGCCCACAAGCATGTACGGAGCGAAAAGGATAAATATTCCGTTCAGGCGTTGCTGGAGAATAATGTGCTGAAAGCGCGGAAGCTGCTGGACCTGCTGAGTGAATACCCGCCGCGTCATTTCTTCTGCGTGTCGACGGATAAGGCGGCCAATCCTGTAAATATCATGGGAGCCAGCAAGAAGATCATGGAGGAAATGATCATGGCCTATTCTTCGCGGTTCAAAAAATATCGACGGCCCGTTTTGCCAATGTGGCTTTTTCGAACGGAAGTCTGCTGGCCGGATTTATCGGCCGGCTGATGAAGCGTCAGCCGCTGAGTTCTCCGAACGATGTGAAACGCTATTTCGTTTCTCCTGACGAGAGTGGACAGATCTGTATGCTGGCCTGCATTCTGGGGCAGAACCGGGAGATCTTTTTCCCGAAACTGGGAGCAGAGCAGATGATGACCTTCTCCTCTATCGCCGACCGGTTCCTGCATAGTCTGGGATATGAGGTGAAGCAGTGTGCCTCGGAGGAGGAAGCCCGGCGGTTTGCCGCGGAGATGCCGGTGGATAGTAAAGTATATCCGGTGTATTATTTCACCTCGGATACGACAGGAGAAAAAGGGTTTGAGGAATTTTACGTGAAGGGGGAAAAAATTAATCCGGAACGCTTCGGATCGCTGGGGGTGATTGAGGACCTGGAGGCCCGCCGGATGGAAGAACTGGAATACTTTCCTGGAAAGATTGCAGGCGGTATTGAATGACCAGAAAACAGAAAAAAGAAGATATTGTCAGAACAATGAAAGAATTTATCCCCAATTTTGAACATATAGAGAAAGGGAAAAATTTGGATCAGAAGATGTAATCTTTTCTTGATGGGAATTACTCCGCAATTGTTTAGAGAAATCTGGAAATTGCTTAACGATTAAAAACATTCATCTATGTCCGACATTAAATTCATCGAAGGAGGTATTTTTACCGATTACCGGGGGCAGATTTCTCATGTGAATGACCTCGACATGCAAGAAATCAAGCGTTTTTATATTATTCATCAAAAGACTGCCCGTGTATTCGGATAAAATACTGTCGGATGCGGTACATGACAGCTGGAGATATGACAAGGATATGTGGATGGATTGGAATTTATGGTAGACTTATTCCGGTAGTTGTTGTTCGTGTCCGGTGCCCCGGTCGCTTCTGTCGGTCGTCTTGCTTTTTCTTTCACTGACCGGCGGAACTCCTCACTGCACAAAAAAACTTTACGTTACGTTTCCGTCAGACACCATCGGTCGGGCATTCAGAAAAAGCAAGACGACACTCGACAGAGCTCCCATGGTCCCCGAATACGATCACCTTCGACTCCCGTTATCACTGCATGGCAAACTAACCTCGATCTGGAAAACAGGAACACCATCAAAAAACAGAGGTCTTCTGATTCCTTACCTTAGGAATCAATTTAGAAATCAGTATTTTTTCTTCCCCTTCCTTTGGCCCGTAGTGCTGACGGCATAAAAACCGAAACAGAAAGAAAAAAAAACTAAACCTACAGTTCAGGAGATTTTTTTCATTCGTTTAATCGGGATGGTATGCGCCTGCTTTTTTGAAGATACGATCTGAGAAAAGATAGGTTGAATCAGCACAAAACCACAACCGACGAATAATCCCAGCAATAAAGAAGCCAACACAATCAATGCACGCTGTGGTTTAGAAGGAACGGTCGGTTCTACGAACAGGTTCGATTACCGTCAGTACCGGCATATCTTCTTTCACCTGGATTTTTGCCTTCTCCCGTTGCTTTTACAATATCGGAATAAAGTCCGAAAAACAACTCGTAATCGTTGGTCAGTATTTTCTCTTCCGTTTCTAATTGCACGGATGTCCGATCCGGATGTTTTTTCGCGGAATTGTACTAAAGCCTGTTGCTTTTTCTCCAGTTCGTTTTTCACCTCCGTATAACGTTCCTCTACAAAATCGAGAGCAGCCTGAGCTTTGGCGATACGAAACCGCGCAATGTATGTCTGCAGCATAGCCTGTGCCCGATTCGTCAGATAAGCCGAAAGTTTCGGATCGGGCAGATCCAGAGTAATTTTCAGATTACCGTCTTTGTTATTTACTTTTACAGAAAAAGCATCTTTTAAATAAGCCAGACATTTACTTTCTTCTTCTGTCAGCTGTTCCACCTGTGAAGGATCGGCTACCAAAGCCAAACGTTCCGGACCGGGCACCAGAATAGTTATAGAAAGTAACCGTATCTCCTCTCTCATCGATGTATAAAGGAGAATAGATCAACTCTTTCTGAAAAGGTACACTGAAAAAAATATCCGGATACATAGCCGGCGAAACAATACGCGTATTCCGCATATCCCCCATCGGCATACTCTGAAAAGGCGACATTCCTTCGACACTGATCCGCGTTGTCCGGTCTTCCATTTCCAAACCCAGGGTACATTGAGCGGTATATTTCCTTGGTAAAAAGAAAGCTAAAACCAAACCACCCACCAGAAAAAAACAAGGCAATATACATTATTGTCCTTTTGCGATGCCACAGCTTCGCCATGACTTCGATTAAATCGATTTCTTCATTTTCCATCGTTATATTTACTTAGTCGTTCAATCCTTTAAGTTTTCCCGCTTTAAAGGATACCACAAAAGTATAAAAATATTCGGACCTCCCGCACAATAATGAAAAAAGCCATCGAAATTTATTATTCGATAGCTTTTTTATTAAAAGTCTTATGGAAAATTATTTTTTTCTTCAGGCAACCATCCTTTTAAACGCTTACAACCGGAAACCTGAGCCAGGAAAGGTAAAGTCAATACCAAACCGATACCGATAAAAACCACCTAAAAAAGTAAAGGCGATACAAATCAGTCCTCTTTTGGGTTTTGAACGTTCGGTCGGTATAGTTACCGGTTCTACAACAGTAAATACCGGAGTCGTTTCTTTTACCTGAATATTGGCTTGCTCGCGCTGTTTGGCCAGTTCACTGTATACACCGAACAATAGCGTATATTCGTTATTCAAACGCTCCTGGGTAGTTTTAGCTACATTGAAACCAGATTACGATTGGCATCGTTAAAAATAGCCAGCTCTTCCTGTTTCTTTTTTTCATATTCTTTTTAGCCTCTTCATAGCGACCTTCCACAAACTCCAGATTCGCCTTCACCTTCTGAATTTTTAAAGTCGGTTACATAACGCTGCAATAATTCCTGTACTTTGTGCAGCCAATTGAGCTGCAGCCAAAGGTTCAGGCATATCGACAGATAAAGTAATATACCCGTCTTTATCGTTGAGGTTCATATTGATCTTATCTTTCAAGGTCTTGATACATTCTGCCTCGTCTTTAGACAGGGATTCCAAAGTAGCAACAGCCCCTTCTCCATATTGAGGTTCCGGTTCTTCCCCACGAATAGCCCCGATAATCACTCCGGGCAAACCGATCGTATATTTCAGTATTGTTCCTCCTAAAGAAAATTGGGCATATTCATCGGCAGTATAGTAATCCAGCAATTTCACCGGCTGATCGTATTCCTCAAATTTGATCGCCGTCTGCATAATTTCCTTTTGAAAGGTACACTAGCCAATATTTTAGGATAAATCTTCGGCGACAACACATCTCCGGCACCTAAAGATCCGATGTTTATACCTGCTATAGCAGCTAAGCCACTTAAACTTCCCCCAGTCGTTTTTTCACCTGTCTGAGGAACAATCGTACAGGAAGCGGTAAAAAACTTTAGCACTGAACAAAGCGACCAATACCCCGAGACATGCACAAACGACAGTCACCTTGAGAATGAATTTCCGCTTTGCCCATAATTTCTTTACAACCTCGATCAGGTCTATTTCATTTTCCGGTTGAACCGGTTGATTACTCGTCGAATTTGTAGCCATTACTTCGTGCTATTAATAATTGATGTAACTAATGCAGCCATAGACGTGGTAGAGGAAGCGATACTCATGATTTCAGCCAAACCGACACCTTTTCTAGGCGGTTTTACCGGTACAATGATTTCACAACCGGGAGCAGCCTTGGCCTTAGAGAAAGTCTTGGATTTCTGCACCGTACCGTTCATATACACGATAAACACCCTGCGTTTCTTCGCCCGTGAAGCGAATCCTCCGCCCTGTTCTATATAATAATTCAACTTCGCATTCTTTTTGTATACGACAGTATTCGGATACATCACCGCCCCACTGATCTTCACCGTTCCTGTATACTGGAGGGACAACGAGCTGGTCCCCTTCCTGTAATACGACATCATAATCCGATCCGGGATTTTCGATCGCTTTCTTTCAGCTCGATACCGACATAATAGGTATTACCGATATCCAGACGGTTAATGGCGATCGAATCTTTATCCGTTTGTTTGGAAAGTTTCAATACAGATTCCACCCGAGCCTTTTCATCCGGTGTCATCTGTCTGAGCAAACGGGCCCCTTTTGCATATGCCTCCGGCATCAATCCACCTGCTCTTTTCACCAAATCCGAAAGCCGTTCCCCTTTCTGGGATAAGACATAATTTCCTTCAAACAATACCTCGCCGGTAACTGTTACATTTTGCTGTACCTGATATCCCGGAGAATTACGGACAAATACTTCATCATAGGGTTCCAAAGTAAAGTCCGGTTTACCATCCACAATCAATCCATCCTTTAAAGTAAAAGTAAAGTTTTCAGCCAATTTAGTCGCTCCGGTCAAGCTCTTCGGATTTTTAATCCGGTGCGAGCTACATCGACTTTCACTGTCGAAGCGGATTCCAATAAACCGCCGGCCTGAATGATCAGGTCTTCAATTGTGGCATTATCGGCATATTTGTATACCCCGGTACCCTTACAGCCCCTTTTACAGACAACGTATATTCTTCCTGCAAATCGAATATCGAAGGAATATACAATTCATCGTTTTTTTGCAAAGGCAGATTGGCAGCCGAACCACTCAATATTCCGGTTACATTGAGAGCAACCACTTCCTGAGTTAAATCGGGTTTCTGGCGGAATAATACAGCCCGGTTAACAAAGGCATCTTCAGTAATTCCCTCTGCTTTTTCAATCAATTCCTTCACTGTAGTTACTTTTCCTAAATCGTATAATCCGGGCCGGTACACAGCTCCCCGAATCTGAACCCGATTTTCAAAACGATTCAACATCGGATCTACAGAAATAAAATCCCCATCTACCAAAGGAAAACTTTTAAACTCTCCTTCTTCGACATTATATACCTGATATTCCCGTCCACTTTTTTTCGAATTACCCGAATAGCATTTTTTTATAAGCATCTCCCTTTAAAACCTCCGGCATACTCCAACAAATCGCCGACTGTCTCTGTATCTTTCATTTCATAGATCATCGGACGCTTTACCTTTCCTGTCAGGGAAACCAAATTAGCATAAGGTGCAACGAGCACCACATCCCCGTCATTCAGGCTGATGTCCAGATCGCTTCTCCCTTTTAAAAGATAATCGTATACATCTACATCGGCGACAACTTTTCCTTTGCGATTTACCGTAATATTCCGCATGGAACCGATCTCACCGACTCCTCCGGCATTATATAAAGCATGAAACAAAGTAGCCAAAGAAGGTAAGGTATAGGTACCCGGCATCGCCACTTCCCCCATCACATTCACCCGAATACTCCGCACGTTTCCTAAGGACACTTTTATAAAAGTATCCGGCTCATCACTATTTAATGAAGCATATACCTGAGACAACGCATTCTTTTACCCGTTGATAAGCTTCTTCTATCTTCAAGCCATTCAGATAAACCGGTCCGATCTCTTCGATCGTGATATTTCCATCCGGTGCAATATACTGCCGAATAGTCTTTACCGATCCCCCAAATATCCACAATAATCTCATCTCCGGGACCAAGCACATAATTTTCCGGCGTAGCTATATTGAGGTTAGGTTCGAAAGTCAATTGTTTGTTATTAAAAATATTCCGTCCGAAAATCCTTATTTCAGGCAATGAATCTTTTTGAGAAAAGAAGCTCTTTATCTTCCTCCAGATTCAAAGAATCCAATATATTGACTGCAGGAGGATTTTCTTGCCTCAACCGGCTCATTCCGTTCCCCGTTTGTTCTCCGGCCATACTTTTTTACCGGTATAGTTATTTTTTATACGAATCAATTGTTCCTGGGTAACTCCTTTTGTCCCAGCATCATAATGATTTGTTGTTGAGTTTTTCCCTGATTCTGAGCCTCTTTAACTATAGCTACAAACCTGGTCGTCCGACATCTGAGCAAATGTAACAGCTATAAATTGCACGAACAATATGAGTAAGAATAACTTCTTCACCTTTATTTTATTATTCATTTTTATTCTATGTTATTTCAATGAGTCACAAAAATAAACAAAAAGCCCCAAACATACCCCTTCTTAGAATAATTTTTCACTTTTTCAACACAACTGGCCGCTACCGTAATCAAAGCACACCCTAATTTTTCCAAACGTAAAAACAATCCGGTATTTATCCCGGATCTGCACCATTTCTCCTTTGAAATCCAGCTAATTTACCCCGAACAACTTCTACTAAAAGTACCTGCAGGAATATCCTCGTAAGAAATTTCCAGCGGTTCGTCGGCCTGGTTTTCGACAAAACGTAAGCGTTCGATCTGTTCAGCCGGAATAGCTACCGCTTTTCCCTTTTCTTTCAGGAAAGTAACCACCCCCGGAGTTGTCAGCACAGGAACAAAGGTTTCTTCTTTTATATGTACAAAAATATATCCGGAAATCAAAGGTACCGATACTTTTTTTTTTCCGGTCACTCCACACCCTGTATTCAGTCCTTAACGGAAGATAATTTTCAATACCAATCTGATCGAGTCGTTCTTTCACTTTTTTTTTTCAGCCCTGGCTGCTGTATACACAGCATACCAGGAAAAAACACTCTCCATAAACAATAGCTTAGCACTTAATAAACTTTCAGCATAGTCACTTCCTTCGGAGTAAGGAAACGCCATGTTCCCCGCGGCAGATTTTTTTTTTCGTAATACCGGCAAAATATACCCGGTCGAGTTTTATGATCTGGTAACCGAAATGTTCAAATATACGTCTGACGATACGATTTTTTCCGGAATGAATCTCTATCCCCACTTCAGTACAATCCGGAGAGGTATAACTGATCTCGTCCGCTTTGATAAATCCGTCTTCCAGCTGGACTCCATTCGCTATAGCCTGAAAATCTTCTTCAGTCAATACACGATCCAGAAAAACATGATATATCTTTTTGTGATCGTATTTCGGATGGGTCAATTTCTTAGCCAGATCGCCGTCATTCGTAAACAACAACACTCCTGTCGTCTGCCGGTCCAGACGCCCTACCGGATAGATTCTTTCTTTACAAGCACCTTCGACCAAGGCCATAACCGTCTTACGTTCCAACGGATCCTCGACGGTTGTCACATAATCTTTCGGTTTATTTAAAACGAGATATACTTTCTTTTCGGGGAAAATCTGAACGTCGTCCACCTCCACCTTGTCTTTCTTCCGTACTTTCAAACCGACGGTCTGAACTACCTCTCCGTTTACCTTCACCCGTCCGGCAACGATCAATTCATCCGCATCCCTACGAGAACATACGCCTCCCATTGAAATGTAGCGATTCAGACGCAATTCGGCGTTCTCATCTTCATTTTTCAGCCGATGAGCCAACAATTTCTTTTTTACTATAGTGTTTCTGTCTCAGTCCTTCTTTCTCTCCCGGAAATCTTTTTCCGATCGCGGTCGAAAGGACGATTATAATTCGAATGATTGTTCCCGGTGGTCTCCTCACCTCTTGGCCGGAAAATACGTGGTCTGCGTGGATTATCCGTATGAGAATCACGTTTCACCAATACCTTCCGTTCCGAACGTTCGGTCCGGTCCTGCCGGTCGGTTGCCTCTGTACTAGGACGGTAATCCCGGCGGTTACTGAATTTAGCCGGACGTTCTCTGTAAGTATCTTTCTCCCGGTTAAAATTCCGTTCTCTTCTTTCTCCGTTGTCCCGTTCAGAAGTCCTTTCAAACCTTCTGGCAGTGTTACGGTTCCCCACAGATCCGGCCGTATGTCTTTCTCCTTGCTCTGCTCCATATCCTCTACGGTTTTCAGACCGTTCGGAACGAAAAAAAGAACGCCGATTTTTATTATAATCTCTTTCCATCCTAAATAATATTAATTCATTGATTTTAATTTTTTTCTCGTTTACACGTCTCTCTCACTCAGGTATTTCATTCAAACTATTTGGGCGCCGTCCTATACACAAACACTCCGATAATGGCAAACAAAATATTAGGCAACCACACTGCTAATAACGGATTCATATTTCCATTTGTTGCAAAAACTGTTGAAAATTGCATAAATAAGATATAAGAAAAGCTGATCAGCAAGCCTATTCCAAGATGTAGTCCCATTCCGCCCCTGATTTTACGTGACGAGATACTGACACCGATGAAAGTCAATATAAAAGTAGCGAATGCATTGGCAATCATTTTATATTTTTCAATCTGAAACTCGATCACATTCGAACTCCCCGCATTTTCATCCGGTCGATATAACGATCCAGTTCCGGAAAAGTCAATTGTTCCCGGATTTTCTTCGGATTCTCTGAAAATTCAGAAGGTTGGAAAGCCATGACAGTATCCAGTTTCTGTCCCGTCGTATACGTTTCTTTATCTCCCTCTATTTCCCGGAGTTTCCAGTTATGGATCACCCATTTTTTTTATTTTCCTTATCCCAGGTAATCCGCGAAGAGGTCAGCTTATTGATCAAGGTATCCCCCCCTGAAATTTTCGATGGAGAAATCATATCCCACATTCGAAGCCACCGAATAAGACGACATATAGATATAAGTACCCGGAGCTATCTGACGATGTATATTCTGTTCCTTATTGGCATATCTTTTACCCATATATTGCTTTTCGAATTCAATCCGTTTCTCATTGGCATTCGGGATAATAAAAGCCCCCAGCAAAAATGACAAAATAGCAATAACGGTAGCCGACATCAGATAGGGGAATAAAAAACGCCTGAAACTGATCCCGGTACTCAAAATAGCGATAATCTCACTGTCATAGGCCATCTTCGAAGTAAAAAAAGATTACTGAGATGAAAGTAAACAGCGAAGAGAACACGTTCGCAAAATAGGGAATAAAATTCTTATAATAATCGAACACAATCGCTTTTACCGGAGCTTCATTTTCTAAAAATTTTTCCAGTTTTTCGGAAAGATCGAAAACGACGACGATACACAGAATCAGGACCAATGAAAAGAAAAAGGTCCCCAGGAATTTGCGTATAATATATAAATCAAGTTTTTTTCATCTAAAGTCTTCTGGTTATTTTCGGAAGCAGCTTTGTCTTCCATTCTACGAAATCTCCTTCCTGAATATGTTTCCGGGCTTCTCTCACCAACCACAAATAAAAGAGAGATTATGGATGGAACAAATTTGCAACCCTAATATCTCGTCGGATTTAATCAAATGCCGCAAATAAGCCTTCGAATAATCGGTATCGACATAACTCAATGCAGCAGGATCTATAGAAGAAAAATCCCGCTCCCATTTTTGATTTTTAATATTGATCGTCCCTTCGGTTGTAAAAAATCATACCATTACGTCCATTACGGGTAGGCATCACGCAATCGAACATATCTACTCCCCTTTGTATACCTTCGAGTATATTTTCAGGCGTCCCGACTCCCATCAGATAACGTGGTTTATCCTGAGGCAATATACGATTGACGACCTCGATCATGGCATACATTTCTTCAGCAGGTTCTCCGACAGCCAGACCACCGATCGCATAGCCGGCTCTGTTCAGGGATACGGCATGTTCTGCGGCTTTTCTCTCAAATCCCGGTAAGTACATCCCTGAACGATCGGAAATAAATTTTGCTCGTAACCGTATAGCGGTGCAGTTTCGTCAAAACGCGCGACACACCGTTCCAGCCACCTCTGAGTCAGCCCGAGTGAATGCCTGGCATAATTATAATCACTGGTTCCCGGCGGACATTCGTCAAAAGCCATCACGATATCGGCGCCGATTTGACGCTGGATATCCATGACATTTTCCGGCGTAAAAAGATGTTTAGAACCATCTATGTGTGATCGGAAAGTCACTCCTTCCTCTGTAATCTTCCGTCCGGTACCGGTCAGTGAAAACACCTGAAATCCGCCACTATCGGTCAATATCGGCCGGTCCCAGCCATTAAAACGGTGCAATCCTCCGGCTGCCTGCAGAATTTTCGGTTCCCGGTCGTAAATAAAGATGGTAGGTATTCCCCAGAATAATCTCAGCCCGGATATCCTCTTTCAGTTCTCTCATATGCACTGCTTTCACAGATCCCACCGTTCCCACCGGCATAAAGACAGGGGTATGAATCTCCCCGTGTGCTGTGGTCAAAACACCACACCGGGCTTCACTGTTCTTATCTTTCGCTAAAAGAGTATATTGCATATTATTATTCCGAGCTATGTATTTTAGTGCGCAAAGGTAATAATTTCAGGTTAAAGGTAAAAGGTTAAAAGGTAAAAAAGTATTCAGACACTTTTTAGTTCAGGATAATTCTGCAAACATTTGCAAAACAAAGATTTTTTTTTCAAACCTTTGGGACTGCCAACTAAAAAAAAATAAAAATTACAGAACGATATGAGAAATTTTTTCGGAATCTTTTTACTTATGTTTATCTTTTGCAGCCAGTTATCTGCACAAAAACAATTAACCCTGGAGGATTTTTTTTTGTCGACGGGACTTTCCGTACCAAAGGAGTTTACGGATTACGTTCCATGAATGACGGCGAACATTATACAGTTTTAGAGAACAATGGCACACGTATAGTCAAATACAGCTATAAAACGGGTCTGCCTGTCGCTACTTTACTGGATTTGAAAACACTGGAGGATTCTCCTGTCAGCCGGATCGACGATTATACCTTCAATGCAGATGAAAGCCGGATACTGATTTGTACCAATAAGAAACCGATTTACCGCCGTTCGTTCACTGCCGATTATTATCTTTTCGATTTCAAAAAAAATAAAGAAATCAAACCTTTGTCGGAAGGTGGCAGCCAACGGTTGGCGACTTTTTCTCCCACCGGTTTGCAAGTTGCTTTCGTGAGAGATAACAACCTGTTTATCCATGATATCCGTTTCGGTTCAGAACGTCAGATCACCAGAGACGGACAATACAATCACATCATCAACGGCGCACCGGACTGGGTTTACGAAGAGGAATTCGCATTCAACCGCGCTTTTGAATGGGCCCCCGACGGATCGGCCATCGCTTACATCAAATTCGACGAATCGGATGTACGCGAATTTCAAATGAATATGTTCGAAGGACAAAGTCCTGCTTTAAAACAAAACGAACTGTATCCCTCGAATTATGTTTACAAATATCCGAAAGCCGGAGAGAAAAATTCCAAAGTATCCGTTTATGTTTACGATGTTTCGGACCGGACAACGACCAAGATGGACACAGGAGAAGAAGACGACATCTATCTTCCGCGGATACGCTGGACCCAGGACCCTAAAAACTGGCTATCATTCGCCTGAACCGTCACCAGAATAAAATGGAAGTCCTCTTAGCCAATGCCAAAGTCGGAACGATTGTTCCTCTTTACCGGGAAGAAAACAAATATTATATCGACGAAAGCAATCTGGACAATCTGGTCTTTCTGGATAACGGTACACAGTTTGTCATTACAAGCGAGAAAAGCGGCTATATGCACCTCTATCTTTTTACGATCTCAACGGACGGGAAAGACAAGCGATTACCAAAGGAAATTTCGATATCATCGATTTCTACGGTTATGATCCTGTTCGCAAACTCTTCTACTATTCTTCCTACGAAGAATCTCCACTTGAAAAAATACATTTATAGCATTAACGAAAAGGGATTAAAAAAGAAACTGACCCCGGTAAAAGGCTGGAATGAAGCTAGTTTCAGTAAGAACTTCAATTATTATATCAACGTTGTTTCGAATACGGATACTCCTCCGGTCACCGCTCTTTATAATGCTAAAGGCAAACAGGTCAGAGTGCTTGAAGATAATAAAGCGGTGAAAAGAGGCGGTGAAAGCATATAATCTGGCAAAACCTGAATTCATTCAAATTCCGGCAGCAGACGGTAAAACGATGCTCAATGCGTGGATCATGAAACCGGTAAATCAGGAAACCGGCAAAAAATATCCGCTGCTGATCACCCAATACAGCGGGCCTAATTCACAACAAGTAAAAAAACAACTGGAGTCTGAGTTGGTTGAATTATCTGGCCCAGGAAGGGTATATCGTTGCCTGTATCGACCCGCGTGGTACGGCAGCTCGTGGAGAAGAGTTCCGGAAATGTACGTACATGCAACTCGGTAAACTGGAAAGCGACGATATGATCGCAGCTGCCAAATGGCTGGCCACACAACCCGATGTAGACGTTAAAAATATCGGTATTTGGGGATGGAGTTACGGAGGGTTTATGTCTTCGCTCTGTATCATGAAAGGAAATGACATTTTCACGACAGCGATTGCAGTAGCTCCTGTCACTCATTACAAATATTACGATTCGATCTATACCGAACGCTATATGCGTACACCGGCAGAAAACGAACGGGGTTATGAAGATAATGCCCCCTTGAACTGGGCCGATAAATTAAAAGGCAACCTGTTGATTTGTCATGGTACTGCCGATGATAACGTACACGTACAGAATACCTATGAACTGGCCGAACGTCTGGTACAAGCCAACAAAACAGTTCGACATGGCCATTTACACCAACCGCAACCACAGTATCTTCGGAGGCAATACAACCTTGCAGTTGTACAATCGGTTTGTGAAATATTTGAATGAACACATGAAAAGATAAGTGCCGATCAGGCGAAACCGCTAATCAATAAAGAAAAAATCAACCTAAAAAAATTTAAATATGAACTCAATCAAAGACTTAAAACCGACTGCTATCTGGCAGAATTTTTTTACAAATTGACTCAAGTCCCCCGTCCTTCCAACCACGAAGAACAAGCCCGTAAATTTATGCTCGAATGGGCAAAAAGAGAACAATATCGAGGCAGAGATAGACGAGGTGGGGAATATTATTATGAGAAAACCGGCCACCCGGGTATGGAAAACCGCAAGGGAGTGATTCTTCAGGGCCACCTGGATATGGTACCTCAAAAAAATGAAGATACGGACCATGATTTCGAAAAAGATCCGATCCAAGCTTATGTCGACGGAGAATGGGTACGGGCAAAAAAAGGCACCACTCTGGGGGCTGACAACGGCATGGGAGTTGCTGCCGGTATGGCTATGCTTACGGCGACCGACATTCCTCACGGTCCACTGGAAGTGCTGATCACAGCTACCGAAGAAACCGGTATGGACGGTGCTAACGGTTTAAAACCGGGTGTATTAAAAGGCGACATCTTGTTAAATCTCGACTCAGAAACGGAAGGAGAACTTTATGTAGGTTGTGCCGGTGGTCTTGATTCTACGATCGAATTTAATTACAAAGGAAGAAGCTGTACCAGCACAAGTCAAAGCTTTCCGTTTGGGGATCAAAGGTTTGAAAGGAGGCCATTCCGGGATGGACATCAACCTGGGAAGAGGTAACTCGAATAAATTGTTATTCCGTTTTTTGAAAACTTATGCAGCAGAATTAGGTATTCGCATAGCTTCTGTCAGCGGAGGTACACTTCGGAATGCTATTCCGCGTGAATCTTTTGCCCTCGTCGTCATTCCGGCTGCCAACGAAACAAAATTACAGGCAGCTATTAAAGAAGCTGAAGGAATTTATAAAGCCGAATTAAGTGCTAAGGAGCCTACCCTGCAAGTAACCGCCGAAGCTTGTGAGCTACCGGCCTCCGTAATAGACGAATGTACCCAGTTCCGTCTGACCAATTCCATTCTGGCTTGCCCGAACGGAGCTGTCCGGATGATCGATTCGATGCCCGATACGGTAGAGACTTCAAATAACCTGGCCATTGTAAGATCAGAACAAGGAAAAATTATCATCAACACCTTGCTTCGTTCTTCGGTAGAAACAGCCAAAGAAGCCTTGGCACAAACCATTCAGGCAGTATTCGAATTAGCCAAAGCAGATAAAATCATGTTCGACGGCGATTATCCAGGCTGAAACCCAATCCGGATTCTGCTATTTTAAAAGAAATGCAGGAGATTTATGAACAATTATACGGTAAGAAACCTGCTGTTATGGCTGTTCATGCCGGACTCGAATGTGGTATTCTGGGTTCTAAAAATATACCCATTGGGATATGATCTCTTTCGGTCCGACCATTTGCTCTCCTCACTCTCCGGACGAACGGGTAAACATCGCCTCGGTCGGAAAATTCTGGGAATACCTCAAAGCTACTTTGAAAAAAAACATTCCTGCTAAAAAAAAAGAGTCCTCCGGGACTCTTTTTTTTATGTGTTCCCCTGCAGATGCTTTTTTACGCCCGCAAGAGTTACCGACTTTATAAACTTATGATATAAAATACCGCATCCATTTTACAACTCTGGTATACAAATTACAGATAGATATACCCGGATTACAAATTATTTCCGATTATACAATCTTATATCCTGGTGTATAAGAATAGTTTATCACGGTAAAACTACGACGACCCGAAACGCTAAAGCATTCTACAAACCAAGCGGACAACGTACGTTCCTACCAGAACTCCTCCGACAGAATTTCTTCAAATAAAGTTTTTCATTTTTAACAATTTACGTTTTATTCTCTTAGAATTATTAGCATTTTTTCAATATTGAATTCAAGATTTTTTTGTGTAACTTTGTGAGCAAATTGCAACTATTAAATATAATGCTCTTAAAGAAATTGACTTTACCGGAACTCCTTTCTAACAGCTGTTCCAAATTCAAGAACAATTTATCTTTTGAACTTTGTTCAAAGTGGCAAACGAACTTACCAGGACTTCTATAACGAAGTAACTTCGATAGCTAATTATCTTCTTTCATCCGGCATTCGAAAAAGGTGATAAAATAGCAATTTTAAGTGCTAACATGCCGAATTGGGGTATTACTCAATTTGCTATTGCCCGGATCGGCGCTATTGCAGTACCGGTTCTTCCGGGTTTCAGCAGTATAGAAATACAAAATATTTTAGAACATTCGGAATCTAAAATCATCTTTGTATCTAAATTGCTTTTTTATAAATTAGTCGCCGATATAAAGACGAGTTATCTGGAACAAAAGATTCTGATGAATACTTTCGCCCGGATTCCGGAAGACTATCCGGTAGAAGCGATCGACAAACTGGAGAACAATATCGGTCTGGATAACCTGACTCCCCCTTCCTGCAATACAAGTAGAAGAAGAAGATACGGCTTCGATCATCTATACGTCAGGAACTACAGGTTTTTCCAAAGGGGTGGAATTAACTCACCGTAATCTGGTCTGGAATGCGCGGCAATGTGCTACGATCCAACCTGTAAGTATCCAAGACCGTTTTTCTCAGCATTTTACCTTTGGCCCATACCTACGAAAAAATACCCTGGGCCTGTTACTACCGGTGATGTTCGGAGCTCAGATTTATTATCTGGACCGTGTACCGACACCTAAATTATTGGTACCTGCCATGCAGAAGATAAGGCCTACGGTTATGTTATCCGTACCTTTGATCATCGAAAAAATATATAAAACCCAGGTATTGCCTAAATTTACTTCGTCTGCCTTGATGAAGACCTTATACAATTTCGGGCCTACCCGGAAATTATTCAATCGGCTGGCCGGAAAAAACTGATGCAGACTTTCGGGGAAAAATCGTTTTCTTCGGTATCGGTGGTTCGAAAATAGATCCTGTAGTAGAACGTTTTCTCAGAGAGGCTAAATTCCCTTATGCCATCGGTTATGGTTTGACAGAGACTTCTCCGATGTACGCAGGTTCTGCTCCCAGGGGAACCTTCTTCCAGGGCGTAGGTCATGCCATGGAAGGGGTGCAAATCAAAATCAACGAACCGGATAAGACCGGCCAGGGGGAGAGATCTGGATCAAAAGGTCCCCATGTTATGAAGGCTATTATAAAAAACCGGAATTAACTCAGGAAGTATTCAGCGAAGACGGCTGGTTTAAGACCGGAGATTTGGAGGTTCTTTCGATCGCAAAGGGCGGCTTTCGATCCGCGGACGAATCAAAACCATGATATTAGGTTCTTCCGGTGAAAATATCTATCCCGAAGAAATCGAATCGATCATCAATAATTTCCGTTTTGTCAATGAATCCCTGGTTGTAGAATCAAAGGGAAATTAGTGGCTATGGTACATTTCAATATGGAAGAACTGGAAAAACAAGTCCAAAAATAAAAAGCCAGGCCGGAAATTACAAAACCGCTATCAATGACTATATAGAAGAGCAGAAAAAAAATTATTCGAATATGTAAATTCAAGGGTAAACAATTTTTCTAAGCTTCAATTAGTGCTGGTACAGCATGAACCCTTTGAAAAAACACCGACACATAAGATTAAACGTTTCCTCTACAATAACATCAATATCAAGTAAGGGTTTACGGTTAAAACAGTAATAACGGTGACAGCAGTTAAAACGGTTTAAGACTGTATTGTCACCGTTTCCTTTTGATTAATTTTGGGGGTTATTATTCATTCGGCTAAATACAAACTTAATCTAAAAAACGAACTATGAATCTTACATTCAAACTGGCATTAGTTTTTTTTTCTATTGCTTACCTTATCTTGTAAAGAGCGGCATTTATTTTTCGGATCAATCGGAATTGGCAACAGTGACCCGTGATTTCGAAGACAAACAAAAGCCCTCCCCCACGGGGACCTGTTCCGGATATTTACAACCTCATTGACTACCGAAGAACGTGAAGCCCTGATGTTTCTCTATGCCTACATGCCCATCGGAGATATCACCGACTATAGCGGGGATTATTATCTGATGAATGTCAGATATGCATTGAAAACCAGACAGGAAATGCCTTGGGGTAACCGGATTCCTGAACGGGAATTCCGCCACTTTGTTTTACCGGTGCGGGTCAATAACGAAAACCTGGACGAATCGCGGAAAGTATTTTACAAGGAATTGAAAGAGCGGGTAAAAAATCTTTCACTTTACGATGCGATACTCGAAGTCAACCACTGGTGTCACGAGAAAGTGATCTATACTCCTTCTGATTCCCGCACCAGTTCGCCCTTAGCATCGGTTAAAACCGCTTATGGACGTTGTGGTGAAGAATCGACCTTTCTGGTTGCCGCTCTCCGTTCTGTAGGAATCCCGGCAACGTCAGGTTTATACTCCCCCGCTGGGCGCATACCGACGATAACCATGCCTGGGTAGAAGCCTGGGTAGACGGACAATGGCATTTTCTGGGAGCTTGCGAACCGGAACCGGTATTGGATTTAGGCTGGTTCAATGCACCGGCGAGCCGGGGATGCTGATGCACACCAAAGTATTCGGTCGCTACAACGGCCCGGAAGAAGTCATGAGCCGAACCTCCGGTTATACCGAAATCAATGTTATCGGCAATTATGCCCCGACGACACAGGCAACAGTTACCGTCACAACGCCGGACAACCAACCGGTAAAAAATGCACAAGTCGATTTTAAACTATATAATTACGCAGAGTTTTACACCGTAGCATCTAAAACGACAAATGACCAAGGCAAAGCCTCTTTATCAGCCGGAAAAAGGAGATATGCTGGTCTGGGCCACCGACGGCGAACGATTCGGATACGGCAAACGCGCTTTGGCAAAAGAGGCTGCAATCGCCATCATCCTTGATAAACAAGCCGGAGAGGTAAGTACCCTCCCACTCGACATCGTACCTCCGGCCGAGCATGTCAACCCGGTTATCGTTACCCCGCAACAACGGGCAGAGAACCCCCGCCGGATGGCAATGGAAGATTCGATCCGCAATGCCTATACAGCCACTTTTATAAATGCCGGACAAGCTGACGACATCGCCGACGAGTTAGGTTTACCTTCAGCCCCTTTGACGAAACTTCTTATTGCCAGCCGGGGTAACCACGACCAGATACTCGGTTTCCTGCGCCATACACCGAAAGCTCAGCGAGTTCAGGCGTTGCAATTATTGCAAGTGATTTCTGACAAAGACCTGCGTGATACTCCCGAAGCCGTACTCAAAGACCACCTGCAACACACGCCGGTATCTGAAAATCCCTTATTCGACGCGTATATCCTGAATCCACGAATAGCCAATGAAATGCTTACTGCTTATAAAGACTTTTTCAAAAAGCGATATCTCCCGGGTTAGCCGAAAAAAAAATCAGGGAAAACCCTTCCTTCTGGACCCAATGGTGTATTAAAAATATTTCAATCCGGGACGAACTGAATCCGCAGCATATTCCGATGATGCCTCAAGGAGTCTGGAATTCCCGGATTGCCGACCAGCATTCAGAGCTATTTTTTTATGTAGCAGTTTTGAGGAGTCTGGGTATAGCCTCACGTATCGACGAAGTAACCGGTAAAACCCAATATGCAGGAACCGACGGTAAATGGCAGGACGTCGATTTCACTGCCACAACCGAAGCAAATATTCCACAAGGGAAATTGGTTGCCACTTACAAGCCTGTAAAAGCACTCACCAATCCCTTATATTATTCTCATTTCACCCTTTCGAAATATCATAACGGAACATTTCAACTATTGACTTTTCCCGAAGACAACAGTAGTAATTGGGAGAACCTCTTAAAGCACCCGATGTCCCTGGACACCGGATACTATATGCTGGTTACCGGTACCCGGTTAGCCAGCGGCGGTGTATACTGAGTAATACGACATTTTTCAATATCGAAGAAGGAAAAACGACCACAACCGAACTCATCATGCGGGAAAATCCGGACGAAGTGAAAGTGATCGGCAGTTTGAATTCGGAAGCTTTCTTCCTTCCGGCAAATAGCTCTGCCCCTCAGAGTATCCTGCAAACCACCGGACGCGGATATTTCATTATCGGTATACTAGGGGCCGGTCAGGAACCGACGAACCACGCCTTACGGGATATAGCGGCTTTAAAACAGGATTTCGAGACATGGGGACGAGGCATGGTATTGCTTTTTCCCGGATGAAAAACAGTTAAAAAGTTTTCATCCCACAGAATTTCCGAATCTCCCCGGTACTATTACTTTAGGAGTAGACCAAAATCAGACGATACAAAAAATGATTCAGGAAAATATGAAACTATCGCATGACAATCTGCCGATTTTCGTCATCGCCGATACGTTCAACCGGATCGTTTTTATCTCCCAAGGCTATACGATCGGATTAAGGAGAACAATTGATGAAAACGATACATAAATTATAGTTAAAACACAGGTTTATATTTTTCTTTTCTATTCGATTCCAGGTTTTATGCCGTCAGACCGGTTCGCCTGGAACGATCCGGTAAAGGCTTTCCTTCACTGACCGGGGGAACTCCTCGCAAGCTCGTCAGACACCACCGGTCGGACGTTCGGAAAACCTAACCGGATCCTCGTTCCTGCTCCAATGGTCTTCCGCCACAAATCCCTGCATCTTCTGTTTGTACTACAGTTCAAAGGAAGGAGAAGAAAAAGAAATCAGAAAAACCTCTGTTTCATAGTGTTCCTGTTTTCCAAATCAAGATTAGCTTTCCATGCAGTGATAACGGGAGTCTGCGGTGTTCGTGTTCGGGGACCATTGGAGCTTTGGCGAGTGTCGTCTTGCTTTTTTTCCGAACGACCGACCGATGGTGTCTGAGCGAAGCGAGTTCCGCCGGTCAGTGAAAGAAAAAGCCAGATGACCGACAAGAAGCGACCGGGTCTCCGAACACGAACACCGCAGACGAATAAGTAACAGAACAAACCTACATTATCTCAGGCCTTCAAGTCGTCAGTACACCAGCCTCCGGATCACTTCCTCCACCTTCTCGCTACTACTTACCTCACGTCCGTACTCATCCACTTGCACCGTACCTCCCATTGAAACGGCCGGATTGCGATAAACCATATCGCTCCCTAGGCGGATACGGGCAGAAAGATGGAATTCGAAGGCACCGGTGCTTTCGGCAATCTTCCGCACATTAGCCGCATTGACCCCACACCCGGGCATAATAATTACGTTCCGGGCCCGGGCCCCAATTCTTTCAGTAAAGGCAGGCCGGTTTCAGCAGAATTACTTTGTCCGGAAGTCAGAATTCGTGCACACCCGAGCTTTTCGATCGTCTGCAAAGCCTGAAAAGGATCACGGCACATATCGAAAGCCCGGTGAAACGTCACCGACATTTCTCCGCAAGCAGCCATTAATTTTCTCATAACGCCTTCGTCCACTTCTCCTTCACGGGTCAGACAACCCAAAACGACTCCATCGACACCCAGTTTTCGTGCCATTTCTATATCCCTGTACATCACTTCAAGTTCATCCTCCCGGTATAGGAAATCGCCCCCTCGTGGACGCACGATCACATGCATCCCTGCGGGCATCAACTCTCTTACTAAACAAATCTCACCATACGAAGGAGTCGTTCCTCCCTCCGGCATTCCGGCACAAAGCTCTATCCGGTCCGCCCCACCTGCAAGAGCAGCCCTCACACTCTCCACAGAATTAGTACAAACCTCTATTTTAAAATCCTGACGTCGCATACAACTATCTGTCTATTATTTTATGGTCAATTCGATCACGTAATCCAGCTCGGCAGGCACTTCAGCCAACTCCAAAACTACCCCATTCTTATCTTGTGAGAACTTCACCGGTTTCCGGTCTTTAAATACGACAGCACTTTTCACTTTTCCCCGTCGTCAAAGGCAAAAAACAATCCTTTATCAGGCAAATTCAGAATATGTACATACAGCTTATCTCCTTTGCGGGTTGTTACCCCCAATCTCTGGGACTGATATCTCCCCCGTGTTCCATAAATCGTCTCTCCATATTGCTTCGTCCACTCTCCGATTGCTTTCAGTCTTTCGAGTGCAGCAGCAGGCAATTCCCCGTTAGGTTGCGGTCCGATATTCATCAGGAGGTTTGCATTTCTACCGGCAGCTTTCACCAGATAATGGATCAAGGTTTTCACCGATTTATAATTCTGGTCTACAATTTTATACCCCCACATGCCATTCATCGTCTCGCAAGTCTCTAACGGCAAACGGCTGATGTCCTGTCGGACAAACCGGCATTATTCTCTCCGGGCAAATCCCGTTCAAAAATCTGAATATCTTCACCGGCAAAAGGTACCTGATGATGGTTATTACCGATCAGACAAGCCGGTTGTAACCGATGGATCATGGCATATTGTTCAGGCAACTGCCAATCGAATCCGGGATCCTGATCATGATCCCACCAACCGTCGAACCAGATGGCACCGATCGGTCCGTAATTGGTCAGCAACTCAGTAATCTGATCGTTCATAAACTGATAATACGTTTTCCATTCTCCATGGGTCGTACGTCCCGTACCACGTCCGGTCCGCCCCAACGGATAATAATCGTCCCGGTCCCAATCAGATGAGAATAATAAAGATGCAATTTTATCCCTTGTTTATGACATTCTTCTGCCAATTCCTTCAAAACATCCCTGCCGAAAGGTGTCGCCTTGACGATGTTATAATCCGTAAACCGGGAATCGAACATAGAAAACCCCTCATGATGCCGGGTAGTAAAACAAATATATTTCGCTCCGGCCGCTTTTATTGCAGCCACCCATTCAGCCGCATCGAAACGGAAGGATAAAAAGCAGAAGCCAACTTGCGGTATTCCATGTGGTCCAGGTTCTGGTTCGTCATCACCCATTCTCCCTGAGCCAACATACTATACAAACCCCCAATGTAAAAAAAATACCGAATTTACTATCCTGAAATTCTTTCCGGGCTTCCAGATTTTCAGGAGACGGTACATAAGCATCCTGAGCCTTTCCACCCAAACAGAGCAGAAGTAATCCTAATACAACAAATCTTTTTTTCATAATTATGGTTATTTATTTAATTCTAAAATCCAGCATCGTCTTTCCATCCAATGTCATTTGCACTTTATCGCCCGGTCTGAGTCCCCGGAAACGGAAGGGGTGTCCGCAAAACAGATAATCACCGATTTTCAATGTATGAAACTCAGACGCAAAAGCAATCAATTTTTCAATACCCACCGGTAAATGCTGTTTATTCCCGGAAGTAACGGCTTCACCGTTAACCTTCATTTCATAGTTTGCCTCTCTGGTTTCCTCTATACCCATCAAAGCACTGATAGCACAAGAGCTGTCAAAAGAGGCTGCCATGATCCCGGGTAATTTTTTTTGCAATCAGCTGTTCCTCCAGCGAATCGGCATAAAACCGGACTCCGACTCCGATCTCTTCAAAATAACGGCCGGCAAACCGTTCTCCCACACTTTTTCCCAACTTACAAATTCTGACAACCAACTGAGGCACACCGCTCACCTGTTGTGTATAATCCGGTATATAAAAATCCCCGTTATTCCTCAACAGCACATCATCCCCCACCGGTACGACAGCCACCTCTCCGGCGTCGTTATATTCCGCACACAGTATTTTCATACTTCAATCTTATAAATCAAACTACCGGCTTCCCGTTTAGGTACGTGATGGCCACCTTCAGCATCCCTCCAATACCGATAATCCTCCCCTTTCATTTGTTCCAGCACCACCTTTTCTTTCGGTTTTCCCAAAGCAATCACGTAGTTGATTTTCAGCTCTTCGGGTAAGTGAAACAGACGACGTAAATCTTCATTCCGGAAAGCCTTGATTATACATCCTCCCCACCCCTTTTCTACCGCTCCCAATAAAATCGTCTGGGCCTGAATGCCGTCATCGCACAAACAATTTTCAACAATCCGGGTATCTAACAACTGGATCAGGTAAGCAGCCGGACGTTCTCCTTCTTCAGGTCCGTCCCAATCTTTCAGATATCCCGCCCAAGCCAGCTGAGGAAAAACCTCCGCACACTTTTCCTCCTCATGAACAATTACATATTTCAAGGCTTGTGCATTCCGGGCGGAAGCACACAAACAAGTCAAACCGACCAATTCTGTCAATTCTTCCTCTGAAATCCGTACCTCTTGCTCAAACCGCCGATAGCTACGATTTCTCAATAATAAATCTTTCAACATATCTGTTTACTTTCAGGTTTATCCTATTTTTGCTGTTTTAATCATTATAAATTGTAAATTTGCCGATACCAGTAGTCCCTACCGACTATTCAACAAAAATAACAACAAAATACAATAAGCCCAAATAACTCTTTAACTTTTAATTCGATATATGGCTTCTTTTTCTTCAGTTACTGGCAAAGGATATTATCCGGAAATACGGTACGGATTTCGCCGATCTGACTATTATTTTTCCTAATAAAAAGAGCCGGTCTCTTTTTGGCCGAAGAACTCTCCCGCCAAATCGACCGTCCGGTGTGGATGCCGGAGATCCTGACTTTGACAGAATACATCGAAAAGCATTCGGGTCTGAAAAAAAAAAAGCCGAAACACTTTCTTTAATTATCAAACTCTACAAATCTTATACGGCCGTATCGGGCTCTTCCGAGAAATTCGAAGATTTCTATTTTTTGGGGAAATATGCTACTGGCTGATTTCGACGATATCGACAAATACCTGGTAGATGCCAAAGATCTTTTTTCTAATCTGATAGCACTCAAAGAATTGGATTTGAACTTTCCGTATCTGACCGAAGAACAAATCAAGGCCATACACCGATTCTGGAAGAGCTTCAATCCGGAAAAATTCAGCCGGGAACAACAAGAATTCCTAAAAGTGTGGGATAAATTATATGCCACCTATACTCATTTCAAAACTCACCTGGCTGAAACCGGAATCTGCTATGAAGGAATGAACGAACGGTATTTTTGTGAACATATAGAAACCTATGCCCATCCTGAACATATATTAATCGCGGGTTTCAACGCTTTGAACTTATGTGAAAAAAAAGATCTTTTCGTTTTGGCAAGATTCGGGAATAGCCCGTTTCTACTGGGATTACGATATTTATTATACCGCTGATGAACATCAGGAAGCAGGCCATTATATCCGGGAGAATCTAAAGCTGTTTCAAACGAATTGGATATCGAACATTTCAATAACTTCAGATACAACGGCAAAACCATCGAATACCTGGCTGTCCCTCGACGATCGGTCAGGCCAAGCTTCTTCCTGCCCTGACCGAAAGTCTCCGGGAAGAGAATCCGCGACAGACAGCCATCGTGTTATGTGAAGAACAGATGCTGATTCCCGTGATGCATTCGATTCCGGAGTATTTCTCAAAAATCAATGTTACGATGGGGTATCCGGCACGCAACACTTCGGTGGCGGCCCTCATTTCTATGTTATGCGATTTAAAAAATTATGCCAGGCAGGAAGGCGACACCACCTACTACTATTACAAACCGGTCATCGCTCTGCTGAATCACAAATTAATCAAAGACCTATGTCCTGAAGAGATTCAGCAGATCACCAACTATATCAATCAAAAGAACATCGTCTATGTTATAGAAAAAAGTTTACACTTTCATGAGCTCACCCGGGCTATTTTTTTCCTCCGACCAGCACGAAAAGATACCTGTATATCTACTGAAAATCCTGAATTTGCTGACCCGGTCGGTATTGAAAGAAGAAGCCGATCCTATCGAAAAAGAATTTGTCTTTACGGTATATACCCAAATCCAAAACCTGCAAAATACATTCGAAGAAGAGGGCATCGAGCCGGAGAACAAACTTTATATGCAAATCATCAATAAAGTGATCGGTAATCTCAGTATACCTTTTTCGGGAGAACCTCTGGAAGGCTTACAACTGATGGGATTAATGGATACCCGTATGCTGGATTTCAATCATCTGATCATCCTTTCGGCCAACGAAGGTATTTTACCCAAAACCACACTTCCCGCTTCGTTTATTCCTTATAACCTCCGATTCGGTTTCCGTTTGCCCACCCCCGAACACCAGGACGCTGTTTTCGCCTATTACTTTTACCGGCTTTTACAACGTTCCAAAGACATTCATATTTTATATACTTCAGGCGTAAAAGGGATGAACGGGGGAAATGAGTCGTTTTCTCTATCAAATCAAATATGAATCGGGACTTACCGTAGTGGAAAGGAATTTCCAAAACCCGATTTCTACCCAAAATCCCAAAGAAATCAGAATCGGTAAAACCCCGCCGATACTCCATATTCTGGAGCGGTATACCCGATCGGAGGATCAGACGATCTCTCCTTCGGCCCTAAACACTTATATGGAATGTTCCCTGAAATTTTATTTCAAATACATAGCACAAATAAAAGAAAGAAGAACTGGCCGAAGAACTGGACCACCGTCTTTTTGGGAAATATCTTTCACGAATGCTCCGAATCACTGTATGCCACGATACCTGGAGGCGAAATCACGAAAGCGGCCATCGATACCATTCTGGCCAACGGATCTCTGATCGAAGAACACATCCGCCGTTCTTATCTAAAAAGTATACGACCCGAAAATTTCCAGGCTGATCGATAGCGGCAGCAACGAACTGATCCTGGGAGTAATCAAAAAATACCTCCGGGAGATGTTTTCTTACGATAAAAAAAGATATGTCCTTTCCGGTTGCTGGCTATGGAGAACCGTTTTCACGTGCCTGTAAAAATCGGTATCGAAGGCCAGGAAAAAAGACAGTTTTCGTCGGAGGTTTCATCGATCGCATAGACCGTACCGATCAAGGCATCCGGGTAATAGACTACAAAACAGGAGCCGATACGACGGCTTTCAAAACTATCGCTTCGGTTTTCGATCCGGCAAATCCTACCCGGAATAAAGCAGCTTTTCAGACCATGGTGTATTGCCTGATGTACGATCATGTGCATCCCAGCGAACAGCCTCTGATCCCTGGAATTTACAGTACCAAACTGTTATTCGGGAAAGATTATGATTTCCGGTTAAAATGTGATAAAGAGCTGATACAAAATTTCCGGTATTATCAGCAGGAATTTTCGGATCATCTCCGGCAGTTACTGGAAGAATTATTCTCCCCGGAACATCCTTTTTGCCAAACCGATAACGAAAAGAAATGCCGGACTTGCAGTTATGCCGGAATATGCCGCAGATAAAAACGAGAAAGGCCACCGTTTAGCAGTGGTCTTTCATTTCGTAATTCGGGATATTCAGTAAATAGTATAAAATCAGCCAACTAATTCATACACAAAATGTTGCGAATTAGTTGGCTTTTTGTATCTTTAGGTATTCCCCCGCAAATAAGGTTTGGAATCCAAAACGGGGAAATTCCCCAACAAAGATATGGCTAAGATACAAAATATTTCGGAAATTCACCCTACTTTGGGCTTTACAGAATTTGATATTATAGAAAAATATCGCAAGAGTTTTCATGAGAGTGAGCTTGGCAGGCTTCATTCGGTGTTTCCGTTTGAGCGTATGGCAAAAGACCATGGGCCTGTCGGAACAGCGACTGGGACGCAGGAACATCTTCAGTCCTTCGGCGAAGATTGCCCTTATGGTCCTGAAGGCATACACCGGATTCTCTGACAGGCAGCTGGTGGAACATCTGAACGGGAACATACACTACCAGATGTTCTGCTGGATTATGATAAATCCGTCCTTTCCCATAACCAACTACAAGATAGTCAGTGCCATCCGCAATGAGATAGCGTCCCGTCTTGATGTTGATTCCCTCCAGGAAGTGCTGGCTTCACACTGGAAACCCTATCTTGACAGCCTTCACGTCTGTATGACCGATGCCACATGCTATGAGAGCCATATGCGTTTTCCTACGGATATGAAACTCCTTTGGGAAAGTCTGGAATATGGCTCTACAGGCAAATCTGCCTTCATTGCAGAGATTTGGGTATAAGGCGTCCGCGCAACAAGTATGCGGATGTGGCGAAGTCCTATCTGTCCTACTGCAAGAAGAGAAAGAGGAAGGCTTCAAGGACAAGGATGCTCAAGCGTCGTATGATCAGACTCCTTGAAAAGCTCCTCATACAGAGGGATGAAATCCATAGAGAACATGGAACCTCACTCCGATATACCCAGGATTACCAGAAGCGTCTTTCCATCATCAGAAAGGTTCTTGTACAGGAAAAGGAAATGTTTGAAGGAAGAAGGTCAGGGACCGCATCGTCAGCATTGACCGTCATTATGTACGTCCCATTGTAAGAGGCAAGGAAACAAAGTCCGTCGAGTTCGGTGCGAAGGTCAACAACATACAGATAGACGGCATATCGTTCATCGAACACCTCTCGTTCAAGGCTTTCAACGAAGGTATACGCCTGAAGGACTGTATCCGCATGCAGCAGAAGCTCATGAATGTGAGGGTAAGATGCGTGGCTGCCGATTCCATATATGCCAATAATGCCAACAGAAAGTTCTGTACAAAATATGGAATATCCACATCCTTTGTACGCAAGGGAAGGGCGGCCAGGGATGAATCCTTGAGAAAGGTTCTCAGAAGTGAACTGTCAAAAGAAAGGGCCACCAGGACTTGAAGGCAGCTTCGGCACACAGAAGCAGCATTACTCACTCTCAAGGATAAAGGCACGGAACAGGGAAGACGGAAATCCTATGGATTTTCTTTGGAATACATACGGCAAATGCCATACTGATGATAGATAAAATCAGGAACCGGGCGGATAAAGCGGCATGACATAAATTTACCGACAGAACCAGAAGGGGTCATCAGACCTCTTCGAAGCGTCGTGTCTAACAAGATAGGATTATGTGAAAAAACACAGAAAAAGGGCAATAATAATGGCATATAAAGTGATTATACTCTATCAACTTTATATGCCATCTTACTTTTTAGGGGACATTTACTGAATATCCCCCTAATTCATTGTTTCAGCTCATTCCAGCGTCTTTTGTATCAATACTCCTCCTCGTTGAAGAGTTGTGCCTCATTTGATTATCAATCAATTATATTTCAAAGAATGATTTTTAGCCAAACAAACCACGCCATCTGAGGCTATCAATGGCAAAGATATGTGTTTTTTGACAAACAAATGAAAACAAGCACAACTTTTTGCTATACACAAGGAAAAATCATTGCCCATGTTTTTTCTTTCCCTTATTTAATAGTAGTTTGTTCGTTCCAACGAACGAAATTATCAGCTAAGACTTCTAATCATATTTTCAACATGATTCATGCGAAATACATAGCCATACCTTTCTGATAAAGGTTCAAGCTCTTTTGTCAGAGTTTCAAACGAAGGTTTACCGAATAGCACAGCCAGGCTATCTACTGCTTTTTGCAAGCGTTTACCCAATATGCGTATAGTTTCAATGTGAGAAAGTCTATTAAATAAGGTCCCATATAATATTGCATATTTCATAGAACGAGACGAAACTTTATTGAAATTCTCATCTCTTTGTGCTGGAAGTTTCATTGTATTGCAAAACTTTACAAATTTTTCCAATGAGTCAAGACCAACGTTACTTATGCTCCTTTCCAAACTATCATAAAACTGTTTCTGAGAAAAGTTTCTTGATGAATAGGGTATTTGGTCAAATTTATAACGAAATTTATTAAGATAACATATCTCCATTGCAGCAAACATAGACAGAGAAAAGAAGTTTAAGTCATCTCTAGTTATAACGCCATCACCTGTAGCTTTTTACCTGCTCGTATCGCTTACTTATCATCTTCTGATATTTCATTAACAAAGATGTTGATAATTCACCATAACCTTTTAACAGTTGCTTGCTGAGGAAGATATCCTCCTGTTCTTCTATTTCTCTATTATTGCTTGTTTCTGCCGAGCCTTCTTCCTCTTCATCAATGATCGCATCATCATCTATCGAACGAATCTTTTTTCTAATACTCTCCTCAATACATTCAATCAGTCTTGATGTACGATCTATTTGGAAAATCCTGCTACTCTTTGCATCGTCATTGTCATATTCCGAATTGTATTTTATTTCGGGCAAAGATAAATCAGATTGCCTTTTATCTTCTGATGAAACTTTAATCTTTGGAGAAACTTTTTCACCAGCATCATTAACTAAGTCCCACATTACATCAGATAGCATATCAGCAACCTCCATACCATCATATCCTTCATTCTCAATACGAGAAATGAATCTATTAAGATTACGACTCATTTTCGACGGATTTGTTGTGGCTAAGACCTCAGTCCAATTGACGAACAGCTTATTAGATATAGATTTCTTGTCTTTATCCACTAAATAACATGTATATTGAGTTTTTTGCTAACTTTATATCAGTACTATATCTATTGCCTTTATCATGTTTAAGTTCACTTACAAGAGTCTCAATTCCATTGTCGATAGACAGTAGTACTCTCCATCAGGAATCTCCTCATTGCTATAGACATTTAATTTACCTGATTCGTAATAAGCGGATAATAGTCTTAATCGTCTTCCAGTTTCGGAAGGAGCTTCATTAGAATGTTTGGATCTATTAGTTGGCACATCTATTCTTTTCTTGGTTTTCAGACCAAGTGTAGATAGAAAATCTTGCTTTGTCGAATGATACAAGACTCCAAACTCTTCATTTATGCCTCTGTGAGTTATTGTTCCAAGTCCGGCTAATGTTGCATTTGCACTGCCAACCATACAATATTCAGCATCATTAGTCTTAAAGTGCAAAACCTTTGCATGCAATTGACGTTCATATGTTTTAAAAGCTATTTTACCCCTTTTTGTTTCGCTGAAATCATAAAAAATGAATACTACTATTTGGAAGCATTCCGCTTGGTGGCAAAGCACAATCTTGGTGAATCAAAACATTCACCGTTGAGTTCGGACAAAGTTGGGATAATGTAATCAATGATGCTCCACATTCATCAAAATATGGACTGAGAAGTGTTATAGTCTGCACCTCATTTAATGGCACTAAATTTGAAATTTGTTGTAAAATCCCAGACTGAGAATCATTATACAGTAAAAGCAGCATTTAACCCTTCTTGTACCTTGCACATACTATGAGGCACAATATTGAAAGAGGAATCTAAAAATGTACAATTTTCAGGAATCTCACGAAGAATTCTATTATGATCATAGTCGTTACATTGCTTTGTAAATCGGCAGAGATACTGCCAACATTCTTCAATGAGAGGACGATGCGTCGTATCAGTCTCATCTATCATAAAACCTGTAAATGCCTCATGATTTTTTCCATGTCCTGTAACTGTTAGATTACCAGTACCAAACACAACCAATACAGCGTCATCTCCTACAAAGAAATTAATCTTAGGATGAAAAGCTCCGACAGCACTTATAGATGTAATGGAGTACTCCTTACCAATATGTCTCATATAAATAGGAGATACATATTCCATAGATTTATCCATTTGATTGGTATCGGCAAACACATTTATGCTACATACTTGCTTACGATGAAGCATGTTCAATAATTGATTATCGAAATGTATCAAATCTATGGCATAAGTAGTCAATACAGCTGAATGATATTTGCCATTTTTGCCGCCGCTAGAATATCCAATAATATTGCATGCTCATTTTTTTCCATAATTCTCAATGAATTGTGATGCTATCTCAGTTAGTGTATTATCTTCATCAAGATAACCCATGTCTTGTAAAAATTAAATAGAGAATCAATACGTGGCGATGTTTCAACTGGATACCGCTGCTCTATTAAAACAATCCGTCCATCCTCAAGAATAAACTTTCTTAGGTCTGAATTATTCTTTCCCATTTTAGCAATGGCGACCACAGTATGCTCCTGCATTATTTGCACTATCAGAGATTCTATAAAACCGGATATAGAGAATGACAGATAACGCTCCACATAAGATCTTAACCCTTCACTGGAGTATACCTCGCTGACGTTTCAAGTCATTTTCCCCTTCAAACTCCTCTATATCTTTTGTGTTATTCTCAAATTCAGTATAAAGTCTCAACATGAGTCTTATTGCATGTGCTGCTGCAGAAATATAATCTTGTTTACTGACGTAATCCCTTAATTCATCATAGATTATATTTATATTATCACTCACATTTTTTCCTCCATTCGTCAAGAGAGTTATAATTCATCTCTTTCTCTATAACCGACAATAAAGATTGTTTAATATCTTGAGAAAGTAGTGCTATTGGAGGATTGTGTAATTCATGAGTTTTGTAGAGTATTAAACAAAAGAGCAAGTCAATACTATAATGCAAACCTTCACATAAATAATAGAAATACCACCCAAATGCGGCCTGTAAATTACCGTCTTCAGTTATATGCAAAAAAACGATTCTTTACGAACTCCTGAATCTCTACACCATTTGAAATATCATTTAGGAGCAAATAGATTGTTTCTCTTCGCAAGGGAAGAGTCCTCGTCACTTTTCGTAAGCAAATTATTTAAGAACAGCCATTCCTCAGAGCCTACAATTATGCGATGTATTGCTAAAGATTGTAAGTCTTCTATTGCTTCTTCTTTAAGACTTCCATCCAGAATACATTTAAGAAATAATTTCCGGATGTTTTCATCAATACTATTTCTGACAGCATCAGCTAACTCTTTTCCTTTGTTACGAAGATAAAATCTGCCTTCTTCAATTTTTACAAGTTCATAATAAATAAAGAGAACCAAGATAGTACTGGCCAAAAGCTCCACTCTTGAATGTCCAGTACTTATCTTTAGATTCATAATCAGCACCATCTGCAATATCATAAATACCATCCTCTATTTGCTTATATCTACCTTGTGAAACAAACAAAGCTCCAACCACAGAACCAACATTCTGTTCCTTCATAATTAGTGCCATTGCCAACTCTGCACGACGTATAAAATTATATTGATGCAGAGATATTTGACCAGCAACTTCAAGTTTGTCATATTCACTAAGTAGCCAACAATAAAGGCTGTAATAGCGGATGTGACGGGTTAGATTGGTGAGCCCAGGTAACAATTTGCTATAGGTTGCAATTGAACTATTCTGGATTCCCAATGGGTCACGCCCACCTTTGAAGCCATCGTTCGATGCCCAAAATACATTTGTGATTTCAGATTGCTTATATTGTGCCATTGTACAACAGATTGAACAAAACACTAATAGTACATCTCAATATATTGGTATGCACGTTCAAATACATCATTGTCTTTTATCTGATACTTAACCCAGAGGATAGCACGTAGTTTCTTTTTGATTTCTCTGCGGGCTGTTACACTTTGGAAAGCATCATTAAATTGACGTACAATGTTAACCACTTCATTATCTATATCATTTACAACTTGTTCAACGATAATAGGTGTGTCTTCGGTCTTTATACTTTGGAAAAAGGTCTGT